>Ga0209168_10000551_pt1 | contig 35017 bp, 24 predicted proteins | sample Coa_R1_FD_187156 | JGI IMG/M metagenome (GOLD analysis project Ga0209168, IMG submission 187156) | Surface soil microbial communities from Centralia Pennsylvania, which are recovering from an underground coalmine fire - Coalmine... | ecosystem: Environmental > Terrestrial > Soil > Unclassified ...
AATTTGCACGCGGAACCTGGGACGAACGTCGCGACGAAGTCCGCCGGCTGGCGCTCGATTCGCTCGCCCGCTTCTGTTCCAATATTGGCAGCGCGGTGATCGATGCGCAGGTGCTCGGCCCGCCGGACATCGAACGGAAAGTCGGTCTGACGGGCGGCCATATTTTTCAGGGGGAGTGTTTGCCGGCCTACATGTGGTCCGGCCGTCTGCCGGCGCGCACGCCCATGCCGGGCGTCTACCTCTGCGGCGCGTGCACGCATCCGGGCGGCAGCGTGATCGGCATCAACGGGCGCAACGCCGCGATGGCCGTTCTTCGTGACGTTGCCCGGCTACCCGCCGGTCTCGATGCGCCGGCGGAAAGCAATCGCTAAATTCAGTCGCCGGAGTGCGCGATCGACTGGCGAGTTTTCGGACGCCAGCTCCACAAATTATTCGCGTACAGTCCGATGCAGAAAAGATTCGCAGGCACAAATCCGAATTGCGCAGTCCGCAATCCGATCACGCAAATGATGACGCTATTGATTCCCGCGACGATCCAACCCTGCCACAGTTTTTTTCCAAGCAGAACGGTGGACAGCACGGTCAACAAACAAGAAACATAATCGAGCCTGAACATATTCATTCCAGTTTCATCCACGAAGACTCAGTATCGCTTTCAATCTTTAGTCTAGGAACTCGTGCCCGGCAGCGATATTGGCCGGACGGACAGGTGCATCGTAAGTGGAAATAGGTTTTGCAACACCAGGACGGGGAACCACCAAAGCGGCACAGGCAAACCGCCGAAACCAAATCGGGAAAATCCACCGAATACGAACCCGACCGCAGCGTCTAACCGGATTCTTTCGAAAATTCGCCATTTTTCCCTTGATCGTCAACTGTCAACAGTATACGATTTCACGGTGCGAAAAAAGAGGGTACGTGGAGCTTCGGCCGTGGTGCGCGAGTTGCAGGCGCGGCGGGCGACGTCGCTTGCTTCGCTGGCCGCCGCAGAGATCGAGCGCATGATCATCGCCGGAGAGTTGCAGGCCGGCGACCGCATCAACGAGAGTACCCTGGCGCAATTGTTTGGGATCAGCCGCGGCCCGATTCGCGAGGCCTGCCGAAGCCTGGAGAAAAGCAGCCTGGTGCGGGTGGTGGCCAACCGCGGCGTGTTCGTGCGCGAGATCAGCGTCGCCCAGGCCGCGGAAATTTACGATGTGCGCGCGCACCTGTTTGGCCTGGCCGGCCGGCTGGCGGCTGCTCGCGTGACGCGGCGCGACATTGACGAGCTTCTGGCGATGGTCCGTGAAATGGAGAGCGCCCGCGATATCGATGCCTACTATCCCTTGAACGTCAGCTTCCACTCCCGGCTGGTGGAGCTTTCCGGGAACAGCCGGCTGGCGGATCTCTACAAATCGCTCAGCAAAGAGCTGCATCTGTTTCGCCGCAAGGGATTGGTGCAGGGCGAATCGATGGCTTCGTCGAATCGCGAGCACTCCCGCATCATCGAGGCGCTGCGCGACGGCAACTCTCAAGCCGCGGAGCGCGAAATGGCTGGCCATATCGAGGCCGGAAAAGAGCGGCTGCTGCGGCGCGCCGGGGACGCGGACCTGGAACGGGCGAGAGAACGCATCCGCAGGAGCAGGGAAAAGACGTGAGCAATCGAAATAAGGAGAAAGAATGAAGATCAAGAATATCCGCGCCAGCATTCACTCGACCGCCATCACGGTTCCGCTGCTGGAAGGGAAAGTGCAGGGGTACGGCCGGGAAGAGCAAAAGGAATTCGTTTTTTGCGAAGTGGAAACGGACGACGGGCTGACCGGCCTGGCGATCACCGGCCATTTTCTGGCGCGGTCGGTGGTCACCGCGCTGAAATTGTACGTGCTGCCGACGGTGAAGGACATGGACGCGCGCGATCTGGAAGCCATTCACCAGAAGATCTGGCTGAAACTGAATCCGCGGGCGATGACCGGCGTGATTTCCAGCGCGCTTTCCTGCCTGGACATCGCGCTGTGGGACATTCAAGGGAAAGCCGCGAACCGCACGGTGGCCGGCCTGCTGGGCAACGCGAGATCGTCGGTGCCCGCTTACGTAACTTTTGGATTTCCGCAGTATGACCGCGAGCAGTTGGCGGAAGCCGCGAAGCTGCAAATCTCCAAGGGTTTCCGCGCGCTGAAGATTGTGGTGGCCGTCGATAAAAAAGGATGGCGCGAGGATGCGGCGCGGGTGCGCTTCGTGCGGGACGCCGTGGGGCCGGACATCGATCTGATGATCGACGCGAATTATCTGTTTAATCCGGTGGAAGCAAAAATGCTTTGCCGCGCGATTGAGGATTGCAATATCACATGGTTCGAGGAGCCGCTGCAGCAGAACGATGCGCGGGCGCTGGCCGATCTGCGCGCGCACACCAAAATTCCCATCGCCGCCGGACAAATGGAAGGGCACCGCTGGCGCCTGCGGGAGTTGGTCGACCTGCAGGCCGTGGACATTCTTCAGCCGAACGTGTGCTTCTGCGGCGGGTTCACCGAAGCGCGCAAGGCCGCGCACCTGGCGCAAATCTACAACCTGCCGATCGCCAACGGCGGCGGCTGGCCGCTCTTTAACATGCACACGTTCGCGGGGCTGATGAACGGCTGGATCGTGGAGTGGCACCTGGGCATGGTGCAGGTCGGAGAAATGCTGTTCGTCGATCCGCCGCAGCCGGTGAAGGGAATGTTGACGATTCCCGCGGCTCCAGGCCTGGGTCTGATTCTGAATCGCGACGCCCTGCGTGACAGCGAGGTGCGGGAGTGAAGATCGTCGACATTCGCGAGACCGTGGTTCCCATCAAATCGGAAATTCGCAACTCGTACATCGATTTCAGCCAGATGACCGTCAGCGTGCTGGCGCTGATCACGGACGTGGTCCGCGACGGCCGTCCGGTGGTCGGCTTCGGTTTCAATTCCAACGGGCGGTACGCGCCGAGCGGAATCCTGCGCGACCGCACCATGCCGCGGCTGAGGGCAGCAGAGCCGCGCGAGTATCTCGACGAGGGCGGCGGAAATCTCGATCCCTTCAAGATCTGGAAAATCGTGATGCGCAATGAGAAGCCCGGCGGGCACGGCGAGCGCTCGGTAGCCGTCGGGGTTCTGGACATGGCTGTGTGGGATGCCGTCGCCAAAATCGCCGGCGTTCCGCTGTACCGCCTGCTGGCCGACCGGTTTCGCGGCGGCGTTTACGATCCGAGAGTATTCGTGTACGCGGCCGGCGGCTACTACTATCCGGAGAAAGACGTCGCCGCCTTGCAGCGGGAGATGCAGGGTTATCTCGACCTTGGCTACTCGGTGGTGAAAATAAAAATCGGCGGCGCGCCGCTGGCCGACGATTTGCGGCGCATCGAGGGCGTTTTGAAATTGCTGAAGCGCGGGGACCAGCTGGCGGTGGATGCCAATGGCCGCTTCGATCTGGAAACCGCGATCGCCTATGCCAAGGCGCTGGCGCCGTACGGATTGCACTGGTATGAAGAGGCCGGCGACCCGCTGGACTACGAGCTGCAATCGAAGCTGGCGGAACATTACCCCGGGCCGATGGCCACCGGAGAAAATCTTTTCTCGGTGCAGGATGCGCGCAATCTGATCCGCTACGGTGGCATGCGAGCGGATCGCGATATTCTGCAGTTTGACTGCGCGCTCAGCTACGGATTGGTGGAGTATCTGAAAATTCTGGAAATGCTCAAATCGTACGGCTGGTCTCCCAGGCGCTGCATTCCTCATGGCGGGCACCAGCTTTCGCTGAATATCGCGGCCGGGTTGGGGCTTGGGGGCAACGAATCGTATCCCGGGATCTTTCAGCCTTTTGGTGGATTTGCGGACGGAATCCCTGTAGAAGACAGTTACGTGAAATGCCCGGAGATTCCGGGAATCGGATTTGAGGCGAAGAAAGAATTGTTCGCGGTGATGCGGAAATTGGCGGATGGGTAGATTAAGTAGGACAGGCTTCAGCCTGTCTGGTTTTGCGTAGCGTCCTACATAAATCTAAACCAGACAGGCTGAAGCCTGTCCTACTTGATTCGAAGCCGCGATCCATTTTTGAAATGACTTTGAGTGTGCGGCGAGAGCGGGGGATCACTTGGGAACAGCGGCGCATGAAGTGCACAGCGAGGCGCATCACGGGAAAAAGAAGTCGTGGCGGAACAATATTACGCTGCAGGTTTTTATTGCCATTGTTGCGGCTGTCGCCCTTGGCGAACTGGATCCCAAGCTGGCGCTGGCGATGCGGCCGCTGGGCGACCTGTTTATCAAGCTGATCCGCATGGCCATTGCACCGATCGTGTTTCTGTGCGTTTCCACCGGGGTTGCGCGCATCGGCGACGTTCACAAGGTGGGACGGATCGGGCTGAAGGCGCTGATTTATTTTGAACTGGTAACCACGCTGGCGCTGGCCATTGGCCTGGCGTCGGTTTTTATTTTCAAGCCCGGCGTGGGCGTTAACGCGCAGCAGCCCAGCGTGGGCGGCGGGGATTACTCGGCCTATGCCACCAGCGGCAAGAATTTCACGGTGCTGGGATTTTTGCTGGGCACCGTTCCGGATAACGCACTGGGAGCGTTTGTGCGCGGAGACCTGCTGCAGGTGGTGGTGTTCGCGCTGCTGTTCGGGCTCGCGGTGATCGGCATGGGCGAGCGCGGGCACTCGGTGGTGCGCAGCCTGGACGGGATCATGATGGCGTTCTTCGGAATCATTCGCCTGATCATGCGGGTGGCGCCGATTGGGGCATTCGGGGCCATGGCGTTTACCGTCGGCAAATTCGGGAACGGAGCGCTGCTGGCGCTTTCCAAACTGATCGTTTGCACGTATCTCACGGAAGCGTTTTACGTTTTCGTGGTGCTGGGGCTGATCTGCCGTTTTTTCGGATTCAGCCTGATGCGTTTTATCCGCTACATTTTCGAGGAAATACTTCTGGTGATCGGCACTTCGTCGTCGGAAAGCGTTTTGCCGCAACTGATGGTGAAGCTGGAGAAATTCGGGGCGGCGCGTTCGGTGGTCGATCTGGTGCTGCCGACGGGATACGCGTTCAACCTGGGCGGCCTGGCGCTGTCATTGCCGATCAGCACGCTGTTTATCGCCCAGGTGTATCAGGTGCCGCTGTCGTTTGGGCGGCTGTTGAGCCTGGTGGCCATCATGCTGGTTACGTCGAAGGGGGCCGCGGGAGTTACGGGCGCGGCGTTCATTGTGCTGGCGACTACCATTGGGGCATCGGGGGTTTTGCCGATTGAGGGGCTGGCGCTGTTGTTTGCGGTCGATAATTTTCTTTCGATGGCTCGGGCGCTGGCGAATGTGATTGGCAATGGCGTGGCTACCGTGGTGGTGGCTAAGTTGGAGAATGATTTTGATGCGGAGAAGGAAGCTGCGGCGATTTAGGAGCCATCAGGTTATCTCATTGATGGTCAGGCGCGGATTCCGGCGGCGCTTCAGGGGCTAAAGCCCTTGTGTTTCAGAGGCTGAATGTCGCGGCTGAAGCCGCGACCCACAAAGACTCTCTAGGAGCGGGCAAGGCCATCGCTTGGGCATGCCGGGATTCGTCGGCGGTCTAAAGCGGTTGTGGCTTGTGGATGCGGAGCAGGCCAGCGGCTAAAGCCGGGGTCATTTGGGCGTTTTGCGGCACGGCTGAAGCCGTGCCCTACAAAGATTTGCTGTCGGCGAATCGGCGCTGGCGTGTTTTTCGGATCGTGAACGTCGCGCCTCTCCTAGGCTCCGCGAAAACTGGTGTGACGTTCTTCAATCGAAGAGAGATTCTTCGCTTCGCTCAGAATGACAATCTAAGACATTTTTTGTGGGCTTAGCTGCCATCGCGGATTATGCGGCAGGATTCTATGTCGAAGCTTACGTCGCCTATGGTTAGCCTGGTCTGGTCGCGGAAGCCGGCTATGAACCCGAGAAAACGCCAGACGTCCGCGAAATTCGTGGCCAGACCTACCGAGGCGCGGATGGCGCCGGCGCTTTTGTGGCCGCGCTCCTGCATCAGGCGCACAAAACTCATCAAGTTGATTTCGCTGCCCATGGTGAATCCGGCGCGCATGTCTTCTTCGGTTAAGCCTTCTGAAGTTTCTCCTGCGCCGGGGTTGCAGAAGCATCCGGTGCGAAGCGAGATTCCTTCCGATCCTGCCAACTCTTCCACACGGCGGTAATCCAGAAGATGTCCCTGCGGGTCGTAAAGATTTAGAGTTACCGTGCCGCCGCGCGACTGCGTTGTTGCCGGGCCGTAGATGCGCACCATGGCGCGGCCGTTGGAGTGGCGTAGCGCCAGCAATTCCTCGAGCAGCCATCCGGTCAGGCAACGGACGCGCTCCGCTATGGTTTCGATGCCGATCGATTCGAGGTGCTGAAATCCAATTTCCACGGCGGGGATGGAGAGATAGTTCAGCGTGCCGTCCTCGAATGCGGCTTCGTTCCGGGAGAGGACGTGGGCTTGTCCCTGAACCGAGGCGAAATTCACGGTGCCGCCGGCAAACCAGGGGCGCTGCAGGCTCGGGAGCGCCGAGCGGCGAATGAGCAGCGCGCCTACTCCGGTGGGATGGCCAAACATTTTGTAGAACGAAAGCGTTACGAAGTCCGGCTGCACGGCGGAGAGGTCGAGCGGGCTGGTCGGCACAAAAGCGGCGGCATCCAGCAGAACCTGCCAGCCGTTGCTTTGCGCCTTGGCGACCAGATCGAGCGGATGCTTCACGCCGGAAAAATTGGATTGCGCGGGGAAGGCGAACAAATTTGCATTGTTCGAGCCGGCCTCGCCCAGCAGGCGCTCCAGTTGCGCGAGGTCCAGGCGCAAATCGGGCATTACCAGGGGCGCGTAGGAAATTGTGGCGCCCTTCGTGCGCGCGAACTCGCGAATGCCGTTCACCGAATTGTGGTTGTCAAACGTGAGCAGGTAGCGGCTGCCGGGGGCAAAGGGAAACGATTCGCCGACGAGCTTCAGGGCTGCCGATGCGTTTTGCGTGAAAACCAGGATGTAATCTTCGGGCGGCGCGTTGAAATAGCTCAGAATGTGGCGGCGGGTACGCTCGACGTGCTCGGTCATTCGGGCGGACGCGGGACTGGCGGAATGGGGATTGCCGAAGACTCCGGAACTGAGCAGGTCGAAGTGCTTTTGCAATTGGGATTCCGCGGCGATGGAGCCGCCGGTGTAGTCGAGATAGACCTGGCCGTTTTCGTCGAGGCGGCGGTATTCCGTGGCGCGCAGGCGGTCCAGCAGGGCGGTCCTGGCATAGCCCGGAAAGCGCGCGAGGAAATCCGCGCAGGCTTCTTCTAACGGGAGCTTGTGCTGCGCGCTGGTTTCCGCCATGCGCTTATTTTATTCCTTTCGCGCTGGCATTGCGAAGTTGCTGCGGGTGGAGGTGTCTTAAGTCGAAGATTGTGCCGGTAATTTTGTACAAGGCCGGGCCGTCGGCTGACTTTTCGCAAAGGTTAGAAAAAAGCAGATTCCTCGGGCGAAACCGGCCCTTCGGAATGACGAGGTGTGGGGTTTTTCGCAGCCCATCGGATATGCCGTAATCAAGGACATGCTCAATCCCGTAGGACAGGCTTTAGCCTGTCTGGTTTAGATGGTAGGTGGACGAAAAATTAAACCAGACAGGCTAAAGCCTGTCCTACGTTGGGGCTGGGTTCGACTTGGCTGTTACGTTTTAGTCATACCTGAACCTCGCCGGGCGAGACGGGTTCGGTGCGGGCGAATAGAATGAACAATCAGTCGGATTATGGGAACTTCCATTCGAGGGAAATGGTACGTCGCGGCCGCCTGGCTCCTGCTGCTGGGGGGCTATGCCGTAGTTTGTCTTTTGCTTCCGCCTGGTGATTCGCGAAGCTCCGCGGCGAATATCCTGCTTTGCCTGATGCCGTTGTTCGTCAATGGCACACTTCTTCTGAACGCGGTGAGCCCGGACTGGCGCAAGCGTGCATTCTGGATGCTGCTGGCAGTGGGGTGCTCGCTTTGGATGGTGGGGCAAATCCTGTGGACGTACGTGGAGGTTTATCAGCACCGGCCGGTCTCCGATCCATTCATCGGGGACATTGTATTTTTTCTGCACACTGTTCCCATGATTGCGGCGCTGACCATGCAGCCGCATGAGCCATCCAGCGACCGCCGAATGATGTACAGCTACGTGGATTTCAGCCTGATGTTCTGCTGGTGGCTGTATCTGTATGTGTTCGCGGTGATACCGTGGCAGTACGTGCTGTTCAATCAGAAGAATTATCTGCAGTCGTTCACGGTCATCGTCAGCTTTGAAAATATTGTGTTTTTCGGCGGGGCTTTGCTGCTGATGGTGCGAGCCACCGGCCACTGGCGATGGATCTACGGGCATCTTGCCGGCGCCGGCGGGGTCTTCGCCCTGCGGTTTTTGTTTCACCAACTGGTGACCGACCCGAACACCTACATGCGCGGGCGGCTGTCTGACTTGCCGCTGCTGGTTTCGTTTCTGTGGCTGGGCACGGCGGGAATCTATGCCTACCAAAATCGCGGCGACGAAGCGAAGTTTGAAGCGCAGCCTCCAACGCCAGAAGCGCCGGCCTCCGAATACAATGCTCCTACGGAACCGGTATGGCCGGCGCGCATGGCGCGGATGGCTTTGCTGTCGCTGCCGCTGATCGGGGTATGGAGCCTGAAATTCAGCCCGGCGCCGCTGGTGGTGCGGGAGTTCCGGATTCTGGTCACGCTGGCGGCGGTGTTGCCGCTGGGCTCGCTGGCGTTCTTGCGCCACGAACTGATGGACCGCGAGCGCATGCGACTGCTGCGGGCTTCGCAGGACTCGATCGACAATCTGAAGCGTCTGCAAACGCAATTTGTGCAGTCGGAAAAACTGGCGTCGATCGGGCAGCTGGTGGGCGGCGCGGCGCATGAAATCAACAATCCGCTGACGGCCATCCTGGGATATTCGGAACTGCTGGCGGACGATGCCACCATGCCCGAGAAATCGCGCGGGGTGGCGGAAAAAATTCGCGAGCAGGCGCGGCGCACCAAGGTGCTGGTCAACAATTTGCTGAGCTTCGCGCGGCACGTGCCGAGCGAACAGCGCACGCCGCTGGACATCAACACCATCGTCAATACTTCGGCGCAGTTCCGGCGCTTCGACCTGCGCGGGAAGAACATTCGGATCGAAGTGCAAACCGGCATGGGGATTCCGGAAGTGCGCGCAGACATGAACCAGTTGCTGCAGGTGTTCTCCAACATCATCAATAATGCGGTGTATGCGATGCAGGAATCGGGCGGCGGTACGCTGACCGTGCGCACCCTGTTTGAAAAGGGCAACGTGGTGATTTTGTTTTCGGATACCGGGCCGGGCATGCGCGATCCGCACCTCGTGTTCGATCCGTTTTACACGACCAAGCCGGTGGGCAAGGGGACCGGCCTCGGCCTGAGCATTTGCTATGGGTTGATCCAGGATCAGGGCGGGCAGATTTCTTGTTACAACCGGCCGGAGGGCGGGGCTACGTTTCGCATTGAGCTTCCGGCGGTGCCCGCCGCGTTTCCTTTCTCGCCACGCAGCGTGGTGGCGCCGCCTCGCAGCAATCCCGCAAAGTTGGCCTGATCGCACGGGGCAGATGCCCGCCTGAAGGCGGGCGCTACATACCAAACCTTCCGAGAACCCGAGCCCAGGGCGTCGATTTTCAACCGGGACAATCCGCGATTACGCTACGGCGCGTGCAACAGTGCGCGTTTCAGTTATAATTTCTGGCCATGCCGCGATCTTCTGCTTCCGCGCCGCAACCGGTTCCTGCTTTTGAGCCGCCGCGCACGATTGCCATTGAAGGGCCCATTCGCGTGGGCAAATCGACGCTGGCCCGCGTGCTGGCTGACCGGCTGCATGCGCGGCGGGTGTTCGATCCGGAGGACAATCCTTTTCTGGCGGATTTTTACCGGGAAAAGCCGGGATCGGCTTTCCGCTCGCAGCTGTATTTCTTGATCGAGCGCCACCAGCGGCTGGCCGAGGCGCAGCAAAACGATTCCGCTCCGGTGGTTTCGGATTTCCTGTTCGAGAAGGACAAAATCTTTGCCTACATCAATCTCGACAACGAGGAACTGAAGCTTTACGAGCGCTATTTTGGGATGTTCGCGGCGGCGCTGAAGCCTCCCGACCTGGTGATCTATCTGCAGGCCACGCCGGAAGTCCTGAGGGACCGCATCGCCAAGAAAAAATCTCCGGCCGAAAAGCAGATCTCGCGGGCTTACCTCGAGGAGGTGGTCCGCGCCTACGAGCACTTCTTTTTCCGCTACTCCGCGTCCGACCTGCTGGTGATCAATACTTCGGAAATCGATTTCGTGGAACGGAACGCCGATCTTCAACAGCTTTTGCGGCGGCTGCAGGAGCCGGTCAAAGGCACGCAATACTTCCTGCCGCTGGGCGCGCCGGAGTGAAGGCGCCTTTCGCCGGGGCGGGTTTCGGCGGCGTATACGCGGCTGCGGCAGCCACTGGCCGGGTCGCATTTCTTAGTGCACGGTCTTGCCTGCCTGGTTTTCATTCGCGTCTTGCATGATCTAAACCAGACAGGCTGAAGCCTGTCCTACGAGGCCTTCCATAAGGATTTCATAAAGGCCCACTTGCGTTGCAATCTTTATGGTTAATCACATCTCATACACCGATGTTTGTATAGGCCTCCGTAATTTACAAAAATAAGACTTGACTGATTGAAGGGATGGAATAAGAATCCCGGACATACTAGGGGGTTAGACCAAGGCGCGCGCCGGGGTTGACGGTGTGTGCAATGGTTCTCGGTCGGGGCGGGGCTGTTCGCGGAATACCGGCGGCGCAAATCACGAAATCGTGCGATTCGTGAGGCGGTATTTTTACGGAGATTCCCAACCCTTGTTTCTGAACATGTTCACGTATTAAACGCATTCTTTTCCCCGGGCACTAATCGGGCGGTGTCGGAATTCATGGAGCCGCGTGCAGGGAGGGCCGTAAAGCGTTTCAGCTCTTTCGCGGTTTTTGCGTTTGGAACCTAACCACGGGTGGGGATATGGGGCCAGATCCAGAAGCGACTCTTGGGATCGTTTGGACAGGAGGTCCAGAAATGAATTCAGCACTATCCGTATGGAGTAGACGTTGGGGGTTAACGGCGAGCGCCGCGCGGTGGATGGGCGCGGTATTTGTCGCTCTCTTGCTTTGTCTCCCCGCGTATTCGCAGGGGAGTTTCGGCCGGATTCTCGGAACGGTCACCGATCAAAGCGGCGGCGTAGTCACCGGCGCCACGGTAACCGTGATTGACACCGAGAGAGGCATCAATCGAACCCTTACCACCGATGATGCGGGGGCGTACAACGCCCCGAACCTGACCGCGGGCAACTATACCGTTCGCGTCGAAGCCAAAGGATTCAAGAGGATCGAGCGCCAAGCCATCACCATCGAGGTCGGACATGAAGTCCGGGTCGACCTGACCGTTCAACCCGGAGAGCAAAACCAGACGGTGACCGTAACTGAATCGGTGCCGCTGGTGGAGACCACCAACGCAACCCAAGGCGGCACGCTGGAGAACGCCGACATCGTCGACTTGCCGCTGAATGGCCGCGATTACCAGAACCTGCTGGGCCTGCGACCCGGCGTGATGCTGCAGCCCGGAGGCGGACCGTGGACGCAGAGCACCAATGGCGTGCGTCCCGATGAATCCGTATGGCTCATCGAAGGCATCATCAACTCCAACTTTTTTGACGGCCGGCCGGTGATCAACATGCCGAGCCCGTTCACGGACGGCGCGACGATCATGCCCGTGGACGCCATTCAGGAATTCCAACTGCAGGAAAATCCCAAGGCGGAATACGGCTGGAAGGCCGGCGCCATCGTGAACGTCGGAATCAAATCAGGAACCAATTCGCTTCACGGCGATGCGTATGCGTTCGGCAGGTATCAGAATTGGGACGCGCGCAACGTTTTCAACGTTGCCAATCCCATTTCAGGGTGCGCCGTGATTGTGGATGGATCTTGCGAGAAAACGCCCGCTCAGTTGGAACAGTTTGGCGCGGTAGTGGGCGGACCGATCAAGAAAGACAAGCTCTTCTTCTTCGGCGGATATGAGGGCTTGCGTTCGCTCATCGGGTTTGTCGGCGGCATTTCGGTTCCGGCGACAGCCTCGGTAGGCGATCCGAGCAAGAGCATGGTGGATGCGATCTCCGCTCTGCAGGCTGCGGGAATTACTCCCAGCGCAGTAAGCCTGAAGGTGGCGGGATGCACGGCGGGAGCAACTCCGTCCTGCACCGGCAATCTCTTCCCGAATAGTGGAACGTCGACCAACTTCCTCAGCACATTCCCCACGATCAATACCAGCGACAACGGGGTGGGAAAACTTGACTACCACATGAATGACAAGAACTCCTTCAACGGCATGTTCTTCTATGGCCACTACAATTCGACGGGAGAAGATCATGCGTTCGTCAACCAGCTGGCGACGGACAACGCGCCGATCCGCACGACGTCGATCACCGCGAGCTGGGTCTTCACCCCAAGCTCCACGGTCGTGAACGAAGCGCGTTTTGGATACGATCGCACGACGTTTGACTTCGTCAACGTTGACGTCGGTGTTCCGGCGAGCAGCTACGGGATCAATACTGGCGTAACGAATCCCCTTGCGGGCGGCTTGCCGAGCATCGTGATCGCCGGGTTTGGAAATGGCGGAACGCCGGTAATCGGCACCGCGTTTAACCGGCCACAATACTTCACCCCCAATCCCTATTGGGATGTTCAGGACTCGGTTTCCGTCCAGAAAGGCAACCACTCCATCAAGGTCGGTGGCGAATTCGCGCATCTCGAAGCCGACGCACAGGTGCTCAACAATGGCCGCGGCAGATTCAACTTTCTCGGTGGCGGGATTGGAGCCGCTCTCCCCAATTCAACCTCCCTCGAAGACTTCTTTGCCGGGGCGCTGACAAACGCAACCCTCCTCGGTGGCCAACCGCTCTCCAAGTTGACGGCGATGAACTTTGCCGGCTATGCCCAGGATGACTGGCGCGTAACCCCCAGGCTGATTGTGAATGTGGGAATGCGCTACACCTTCCTCACCCCGATGAAGGACGCCCACAACAACATCGGCAACTTCGATCCGTCTTCACCGACCGGCATGGTCCAGCAAGGGCAGGCGGGGTTCGGCACGATCTGGAAACCCGATCCCTTCGACTTTGAGCCACGGCTCGGGATGGCGTGGGACGTCAAGGGCAACGGGAACACGGTCCTGCGCCTTGGAGTCGGCCTCATTCACGAGACCTGGACGCTCGAAACCTTCGAGGGACAATTCAACATGCAGGGTAATGGTTCCACCGCCATCAACGCGATCCCGACGGCGGCTACCATCTCCTGCGGCATCGCCAGCCTGGTGCCCTCCATCAGCTGCCCGTCTTCGGGCGGTGGAACGAATAATCTCGGATCGGTCGGTTACAATCCCAACCAGCTGTGCTGGGATCCCGCTGCAGCCCCGATTGGGTGCCAAGCTGCCGGGCAGGCCACCGTCCTGCCGGGAGGCACGGGCGGCCCGAAGTGCGGAGATGGCGTAGGTTCTGCCGCCTCGCCGTGCTCTCTGATGTCGGTCAATCAGAATCTCAAGCTGCCCTTTGTGATTAACTACAATCTGGGCGTGACCCACGCCTTCGGCTCCAACCTCTCTCTTGAGGTCGAGTACGTCGGCAATCACGGCTACCGCCTGCTGAGTTTCACGGACATCAACCAGGCGCAGCTAGGTTCAGCGTATTGTCTGAATTCGCTGACCGTATCGCAGCTGGCCGACGCTTGCGGAACCGGACCCGCGAATGCGCGCGTTCCACTCGGTTGCATCGCGACAGTCAGCTGCGCCGGGAGCGGACAGGCCGTTCAGGAGTCCCGTCCGTACTTCAGCAAGTTCCCCTACCTGGGATACATCTACCAGATCGGGAACAGCGCCTATTCCAACTACAACAGCTTGCAAGTGAGTCTGACCAAGCGGATGTCGCATGGACTGCTGTTTAACGTTGGTTACACGTACGGTCACGGGCTGGACAACGGCTCCTTGAATCGCTTCGCCTTAAACCCGGAGGACAGCGGGAACCTCTCGCAGGAATACGCCAGCAGCGACTTCGACGTGCGCCACCGCCTGACGGCCACCGCCACCTACAACATTCCCGGAGTCAAGGGATTCGGCCAGTTGCTGGAAGGCTGGCAGATCAATACGATCGTGACGTTTGCCACCGCGCAACCGTGGCAGACCTACGACCCCAATGACAATTTCAGCGGCACTGCCGAGAATACGGACCGCTGGAACCTTACCGGGAGTCCCGCTGACTTTTCGTCAGGGAAGAACAGCTTCCCGGATTGCACGGTGACCGCCTCGAATCTGGCGTTTGCAGCCGGCAACGTGGCGTGCACGGTTACGACTCCATACGGTGGCGTCACCACGCCGGCCACATCGGCGCAGGTCAGCGCGTGCCAATCCAACTCCGGACAGTCGGGTGCTGTGGGGACTCCGCTGCAAATCGCGGGCTGCTACATCTCCCCGAACGGCAACTCGTTTATCACTCCCCCGAACTTCGGGACCTACGGCAACATGGGCCGGAACATCCTTCGTGACCAGGGCTTCAAAAACTGGGACATGTCCATCTTCAAAAACTTCACGTTCAAGGAACGCTATGGCATTCAGGCGCGTTGGGAAGTTTTCAATATCCTGAACCATCCCATCGCCGCGAATCCCTCTGGCGCTTCCAGCTCGGTTAACACCGGCAATTCCCCCAGCCCGGGGACGGCGTTCGGCGCTTCGTTCCTGACGCCGGACTTCGCGGCCGGCAACCCGCTGATCGGCTCGGGCAGCGAGCGCGTGATGCAGGTTGGGTTGAAACTTACGTTCTAGCTGTTGCGCTACTCGACGGGCAGAAACAAAAAAGGCGCGCCGGACGAAAGTCCGGCGCGCCTTTTTTTGTGGTGCAGGCTTAATAGCCTGCAAAAAAAAACGCTGTCATTCTGAGCGAAGCGAAGAAGCTCTCTGTTCGGGTCGATCGAAGAGAGATTCTTCGCTTCGCTCAGAATGACAGCGTCTGGAGTTTTGCGTTTGGGAGATTCGGAAACCCGCAGACTGCCCTTCACAACCATTCAGGGTAAAAAGTCTGTACTACTTTTCGCTACTTGAAATCGTTCCGGTAGATCACGCCGCCCTTCATCACGAATTTCACGCGTTCTGTTTCGGTGATGTCTTCCAGCGGGTTGCCGGAAACTGCCACGAGGTCGGCGAATCTTCCTTTTTCCACGTAGCCTACTTGCTTGCCTAGATCGTAGTTCAGCGTGGCTGCGGCGTCGCTGGTGGCCATGCGCAGGGCGTTTGCCGGGGAGACGCCCCACTTCACGTACAGGGCGAACTGGTAGGCTTGCACGCCGTGCCCTACGGTGTAGGCGCCGCTGCCGAAGATCTGCGTGACTCCTGAGGCTACCAGCTTCTTGAAGCTGAGCTCGGTCAGCCGGAAGCGCGAAGTTTTTCCTCCGCTGACTTTCATGTCGATGTCATCGAGCGGCCCGGCCAAATCCCAGAGGGTCTGATTCACGGGGCGCATGGTGCCGTCCGCGAGCGGCTGTTTGAACAGGCGAATGGTTTCGTCGTCGAGGCCGGGCGCGCCGGTCACGCCGACGATGACGTGAATTGGCAGGTCCACGCCGGCTTGCAGGCACTCGCGCAGGCCTTCGCCGCCATAGGCGTGGCAGGCGACTTTCAATCCGCGGCGGTGGGCCTCATCGACGATGGCCTGGTTTTCCTCTAACGTCAGCGAGGGCACCAGGATCATCTTGCCGTCCGGCATGAATGCTCCGCCGCCGGACGGTTGCGGATATCCGCTGCCCTCGTAGTCTTCCGTCTCGTAGATCTTGATCCAGTCCGTGCCGTAGTGCGAATGCTCGCGAACCGCGGCGCGCGCGAGCCACGGCGAATTGATGTCCTGGAAATTCTGCCAGACGGGCATTCCGGGAACCGTGCCGAACGTGCCGGGTTCGGATGGCGCCCCATAGTAGGTGGCTCCGCGCGGGGTCAGCCCCGGGCCGGTCACCTGCAGCCGCGGGCCGGTGATCAGGCCCTTGTTGATGGCGTCGCGCAATTCCACGGTGGCGTAGGTAAACGGCGAATTCATGTCCTGGAGCGTGGTGAATCCCGCGAATAAATCGGCCAGCGCATAGTGTTGCCCCATGATCAGGGCGCGGGCGTCGTTCGGTTCCTGGTTCTGCATCAGGTGGACGTGCCGGTCGATCAGGCCGGGCAGCACGGTGGCGCTGCTCAGGTCAATCACGCGGGCGCCCGCGGGAATCTGCACGCGTTCGGCGGGGCCGACGTCCACGATGCGTTCGCCGCGGATGACGATCACCTGATTCGCCAGGTTGGTCCCGGTTCGCGGGTCGAACAGGCGGCCGGCGCGGATGGCTACGCCCTCGGGCGGAGGGGGCTGCATGGTCACGCGCGAGGCGTCAAAGGGGCCGGCTTCCGGGCGGGTTTGCGCCGGCAGCTTCGCGAAATTTCCAGCCAGCAGGACCAGCGCCGCGCACGTCAGCGCCGCTTTCGACAAGGATTTCCAGGGCATTGCTCTCCTCCGGGTGTCAGAACTTTCCATAGGAATTAATGTGAAGGATATATCTACACCCGCTGGGGATTGTTTGAAACTGGAATTACGTAGCGGGAGTTTTCTCGTGCTTCAATCGAAGAGAGATTCTTCGCTTCGCTCAGAATGACAAAACGAGACTCTGACCTTCGATCTCCAGTATCCTGTGTGTCGTGGATCGCGCAAACATTCTTATCATTGGCGGCGGAGTGGTGGGTTGCGCGGTGGCGCGGGCAGTTTCGCGGCGGTGGAGCGACGTATTTTTGGTTGAGAAAATGCCGCGGCTGGGCATGGGAGCCAGCACGCGCAACAGCGGCGTGATCCATTCGGGCATCTACTATCCGCCGGGGTCGCTGAAGGCGCGGCTGTGCGTGGCGGGCAATCGAATGATGTATGAGTTCTGCGCCGCGTATCACGTGCCGCACCGGAACTGCGGCAAGCTGGTAATCGCCCACGATGCGAAGCAGGAAGCGGAGCTCGAGCATCTGGCGGAAAACGGCCGCGCCAACGGCGTCACTGGTTTGCGGGTGGTGGACCGCGCGGCGGTGCGGGCGCGCGAGCCGCACATTGACGCCGCCTTTGGGCTGGAGGTGCCCTCCACCGGCATTGTTTCCGCTGAGGACTTGATCAAAACACTGGCGCGAATAGCAACAGAGCAAGGCGCGAGTCTGCTGACACGCACGCGCGTTGTGCGCCTGGATCCCCGCGGAGATTCCATCGCGGTGACGCTCGCTGAGGGCGACGGCGAGGATGGAGGGAATCAGAGCGAAGAAAGCATCGAAGCCCGCTGCGTGATCAACTGTGCTGGGCTTTACGCCGATGAGATTGCCGCGATGCTCGGCAATCACGAGTATCGAATTTATCCGGTGCGCGGGGAATACTGCGAGCTGGTGCGCGCCAAATCTTATCTCATCAACAATCTGGTCTACCCGCTTCCGCACGCTGACGGATTGAGCCTCGGCGTTCACCTGACGCGCACTTTATGGGATACGGTGCTGGTCGGCCCCACGGCGGAGTATGTGGCGGATAAAAATGACTACGAGCGAAACCGGTTGCCGGTGGAGGAATTCGTTCGGCGGGCGAAAGCGATGCTGCCGGAAATTTCGGCGGCGGACCTGCAGCTCGCCTATTCGGGTATTCGCGCCAAGCTGGTGCCGCCCGGGCATGCGGGCATTGCGGATTTCGTGATTCAGCGCGATCCAACAGTTTCCCGCGCCATTCAGTTGATTGGGATCGAGTCGCCGGGATTGACTTCCAGTCTGGCGATTGCGAATTCGGTGGCGTCGCTCGCGGCGGAAATTCTCGATTGAAGCTTCAATCGAAGAGAGATTCTTCGCTTCGCTCAGAATGACAATATTGAAAAGCGGATTGTCAGTGCGCGGGCGGGGAGGCGACTGACGTATTCAGCCACTGCAAGACGTGCTGCGCCTGCGGGTCGCGCGGATTGAGCCGCAAGCCCATCTCTGCGTCGGCGCGGCCGGCTGCGAATTCTCCTCGCTGCAAATGCAGTTCGGCGCGCGTCGACCAGGCTGGGGCGTAGAGCGGCGACTCCGTGGTTTCGCGATTCAGGTAATCGAGAGCCTCCTCGGGCTGATTCATTCTGGCCAGAATCGCCGCGTAGGTGACCATCATGTAGTCGTAGCTCAGATTGTTGCGCCCGCTCAGGCTGAGGGCCTTTTCCATCATCTGGCCGGCTGCCTGTAAATTGCCCGCCTGATATTCCAGTCCGGCAAACGCGGCGAGCGTGTCGGGCGATTCGGGAGTGATGCGCAGCGCGATCTGATATTCCTTTGCGGCGGCGTCCAGATTACTCTGAAGGAAATATTGCCCCGCCAGGTTGGCGTGCATTTTCGCGTCGTTCGGAACGGCGCGGACGGCGGAAGAGTACAGCGCGAGTTCGTCTTTCCAGTCGCGGTTGCGCAGCATGCTGCGGCCCGCCAGCGTCAACACGATCACGATCAGCAGCGCCCACGCCGCTTTCTCTTCTTTTTGCCGCAGCCAGTTCCAGCCGAGCGCCACGAGGAGACAAACCCCTGCGGAGGGTAGGTAGGTGAGGCGCTCGCTCATGGTGGTTCCGATGGGCGTCAGGATGTTGGCGGTCACCGCGAAGCCGGCGAGATAGATGCTGCCTGCCAGGGCCCACGCTGCCGTTTCCTTGCGACGCAGCGCCCAGATCCAGACGCCGGCAACCGCGGCGGCCGCCAGGGCTGCGGGCAGCGTGTGGAGCAAATCGCGGTACATCGGAATCTGGTTGAAGGAATAATCGCAGGAGAGCACGGCGGGATAAATCTGCAGGGCGAAGTAACTCCACGCGACGCGCAGCGCGTTCAAAATTCGCCATCCGGCCGGGAGCGTTACCATCGGATTGTCGAGCGGTGAGATTCCATTCTGACCGAAGTGGCCGCCCTGAATTTTCCACAGCAGCCCGATGTACACGAACGCCAATCCCGCCGCTAACGCGTAGCGAACTGGCGGCTTCCACTTGCTCGTGGCGAAGTCGCCGAGCAGCAACAGAGGCAAAAACACGATGGCCGATTCCTTGGACAGCAACGCCAGCGCGAAGCATCCGAGTGAGGCGATCGGGCGATCGCGCAAGTGCAGAATCCAGCCGGCGAAGAGAAATCCGGCAGCGAGGATTTCGGAGCGTCCGACGACCCAGGCCACGGCTTCGGTGTGAATCGGATGCACGGCGTAGAGCAGGGCCGCGGCGAAGGCCACGGTTTTCGCTTCGGGACCCGTGCCCAGCAATTCTTCGAGCAAGATGAAAAGCAGCCAGGTGGCTCCGGCGTGCAGGAGAAGGTTGAGCAAATGATAACCGAGCGGGTTGGGGCCGCTGAATTTCCAGTTCAGCGCCAGCGTGGCGAAGGTGAGCGGCCGGAAGACATTGGCGAATGGATTGGCGGCGAACAGGTTTTGCAGGGAAGGATCGACGACCTGAACGTTGTGCGCGATATAGAGGTCGTCGTCGAGAACGAAACGGTTTCCCAGCGTGTTGCCATAGGTCAACACGGTTGCTGCCAGGAGCAATCCGACGAGGAGGCGCTCTTTCATTGAGTTCCATGATGCGATGAAAGGCGGGGATTGCGGGCTCTCATTTGCGCGCTGTTATCGTATGAATACTTGGTTTCACGAGCGTTGCTGAGCGAGGACGATTTAGGGCGCGGCGGGCAAATCCGTTTTTACCTGGAAGTGATACAGCCATAAAAGCAGCGTCGTGCCGATGCCAATTCCGCTGATGGCCCACCAGACTTGCGCCGGGCGCTGCACCACTTCTCCGAAGTGATGCATCAGCCGGCCTCCGACCCAACCGCCGACCAGCGAGCCGATGCCAATTGGCAGGAATGCGAAACCCATGTAGGTGCCCTGCTGGCCGGGCGGCGCGAGCCGCGAGATGTATTCGTAGTAGCGCGGCGAAAGCACGATTTCCCCGAGCGCCAGAACGAAGATCGAAGCAACAGCGGCCCACAGCGTCGGCCGAAAAGAGAGAATCAGCCAGCTGAGCGCTGAAATCAAAGTGCCCAGCGTGATGGCGCTGAATGTCGGAATTTTCTGAGTCGCATAAGTCATCAGGAATTGCAGGCAAATCACGGTGGCCGGGCCGGTCACGAGGAGCAGTTCGACGTCCGCGCGCGCGTCGACGTATCCGTGAATGTAGAGGGGAAGCGCGATGAATGCCTGCCAGTAGACGATCCAGTATCCGGAAAAGATCAGCAGGAACACCATGAACCGGGGATTGGTGAGCACGGTGAATAAGTTTCGAGCCGTTTCACCGAAGGTCGCCGCCTGCACTTCGCCGGTGCTTCGCGGCTCCCGGAAAAAGAGAAGCACGGCGAAAAACATCAGCAGGACACTGAGCGCGGAAAGACGGAAAACATTTTCGACTCCCAGGCGGCGGTGCGCCCAGGAGGCGAGGTACGGACCGGCCGCGCCGCCAATGTTCACCAGCGTGTAGTAAATCGAATATCCGATCGACCGCACATTTTCGCGCGACGCGCGCGCCGTGGTGCCCACCACGCTGGGCTTGACCATGGAGATGCCGAGCGCCGGGAGAAACAAAATAAATCCCACAAGCCCGAGCAGCGGCAGGGCGTTGCGAAGCGGCTCCATCCACGGCGTGGCCAGCGATCCCAGCAGGAAATAGGCGATGGCCAGGATCAGGTAGGCCAGTGAAAGCGCGCGGCGGAAACCCAGGCGATCGGCTACCGCGCCGCCCAGAATCGCCAGAAACCACACCATGCCGCCAAACCATCCGGTGAGCGCGCCGGTTTGTTCGGTGGGAATTTTGAGCGATTCGTGCAGGTAATTGGCCAGCGAGGAAAACGCGCCGTAGTAGGCCAGGCGCTCGAAAATCTCGCTGATATTCGCCACCCAAAAGGCGGGCGCGAAGCCTTCGCGGATTTCCTGCAGGCGCTGGCTGAGGCTCAAGCGGAACTCCTATTGCCGCGGCGGGGCGAGGGACGGGCGCGATTGTAGCGGAAGGATGGTTCGTATGCCAGAATCCGCGTTTGAGGTACAAATCCGATCCGGGCCGACGAACAATGATTGACTAGTGTAAAGTTACAGGCTACACTGAATAAGTGAAAATAAGGAACTTCCTCCATAAAGGCTTGAAGCGCCTTTATCTGGAGGACGATCCAACGGGTTTGCCGCCTTCCAGCATCGACAAGCTTCGAAAAATGATTGTCTTCCTGGAAGCAATGAACGACGCCAATGAACTACGCAACGGGAATATCACTGAAAGCAGTGGATTTAAGGAGAATGGACCAGTGCCAATGTTGAATCCTCCGCATCCGGGTGAGTTCATCCGGACCGAAATCATCGCGCCGCTCGGACTGACGGTGACGGCTGCCGCAAAAGTTCTTCGCGTTTCCCGGCCTGCGCTTTCCAGCCTGCTGAATGGGAAGGCCGACCTGTCGGGAGACATGGCTTTGCGGATCGAAAAAGGCTTTGGACTCAAGATGGAAACGCTGATGCGCATGCAGTCCGCGTTTGACATCGCACGAACGCGCAAGCGCGAGGACAAGATCCGTGTTCCCCGTTACCGCGGGACCGAAGCTGCCGGCTGATCGCGTTGCGCCGCAGAGACTCGAAGGGGCAGCGGCTAAAGCCGTCGTGGATTCGGCGCACCTTACGGCACGGCTGAAGCCGTGCCCTACAAAGAGCTGCTGATGCCATACAGACCCTAGAACCCTTTTGTCTCAGGTCCTCGCGGCGCGCGGAGGTTGCGTGGTAATTGTCGCTGGGCGTGTCGCCTTTATTTCGCCTCTTCCTCACCAGCGGGCCTGCCAAATCTGATATTCTGCTGGTTCCCTCTAGGCGGGAAATTAGCCATGACTGTGCTGCGAACAACAGAAGTTTGTCGACGAAGTCCTGCGGGGCTCTTCCCATGCTGACGCTTCGCGCGATTCAGGAGGCGCGGGAGCGCATCCGCGGTTCGGTCGTCCTTACGCCCTTCGTGCACTCCGAGAAGTTTTCGCAGCAGACGGGAAACTCCGTTTTCCTGAAGCTCGAAAATCTGCAAATGACCGGGGCGTTCAAGGAGCGCGGGGCGCTGAACAAAATCCTGCTGCTGTCGGAGGAAGAGCGCCGGCGCGGCGTGATTGCGGCCTCCGCGGGAAATCATGCGCAGGCGGTGGCCTATCACGCGGCGAAGCGCGGCATTCAGGCGCAAATCTGCATGCCGCTGACGACGCCCTTGGTGAAAGTTTCGGCGACGCGCGGCTATGGCGCGGAAGTCATCTTGTTCGGGGCGAATTACGATGAGGCTTGCGAGGAAGCGGTCCGCCGGTCCAAACAATATGGCCTGACATTCATTCATCCCTTTGACGATGAGGCGGTGATCGCGGGGCAGGGAACGCTGGGGCTGGAAATGCTGGAGCAGCACGGCGACCTGGACGCGCTGGTGATTCCGGTGGGCGGCGGCGGCCTGATCTCTGGCATTGCGTGCGCGGTAAAAGAGACCAACCCGAAGATCACGGTGATCGGCGTGCAATCCTCGCGGATCGCTTCGATGAAGGCGGCGTTTGAGGCGCACGAACTGGTCACGCTGCCGGCAAACAAAACGATCGCCGACGGCATCGCCGTGCGTTCCGCGGGCGCCATCACGTTTCCGCTGGTGCAGAAATACGTGGACGACATCGTGACGGTGGACGAGGAAGAAATCGCCAGCGCGATTTTGCAGCTTCTGGAAAAGGAAAAGATGCTGGCCGAGGGCGCCGGAGCGGCGGCCACGGCGGCGCTCTTGAACCGCAAGACTCCGAATCACGGGAAAAAAATCGGCGTGCTGGTCAGCGCGGGGAATATCGACGTCTCGCTGCTGTCACTGATCATCCGGCGCGGCCTGGTGAAAGACGGCCGTCTGGTCCGCCTGCGCATTCACCTGCCCGATCATCCGGGCGCGCTGCAAAAGCTGGCCGGCGTGATCGCCGATCAGAAAGCCAACATTGTGGAGACCATGTATGACCGCGCGTATTACGGCGTGGTCCTCGGCGACGCCGTCATCGACATCACCATGGAGACGCGCGGTCCGGAGCACGTGGCGCACCTGACCGCTGCGCTGGAAGCTTCGGGCTACGCGTTCGAGCGCGTACAATAGGGCCTTCCATGCGACTTTCCGTAAGGATCACCATCGCCCTAATTTAATTAAAAGGACGGAGCCGCGATGACTCCCAACCCGCTGTCCTACCTGCACGATCAGATGGTGGATATGAAGTTAAAGGGCCTGCATTTCCGCCTGCGCGTCCTCGGCGGAGAGCAAAAGCCGGTCGCAAATTTTGACGGGAAACAAGTCATCAATCTCAGCTCCAACAATTATCTTGGGCTGACCACGCACAAATCCTTGCGCCGCGCCGCCGTCGAAGCGATTCGCACGCACGGAGTGGGCGCCGGCGCGGTGCGCACCATCGCCGGAACCATGGACCTGCACATGGCGCTCGAAGCGCAGATCGCCAAGTTCAAGGAAACGGAAGCTTGCGTCGTTTTTCAGTCCGGCTTTACGGCCAATGCCGGAACGGTGGCGGCAATTCTCGGCAAGGATGACCTGATTCTTTCCGATGAGCTGAACCACGCTTCGATCATCGACGGCTGCCGCCTTTCGCGCGCCACCATCAAAGTGTTCAAGCACAAGGACGTGGCCGACTGCGAGCGGTTGTGCAAGGAAACGGAAAACTGGCCCGGCCACAAACTGCTGATCACCGACGGCGTTTTCTCGATGGACGGCGACATCGCGCCGCTGCCGGACTTGTGCGCGCTGGCCGAAAAATTCAACTGCATCATGATGGTGGATGACGCGCATGCTTCCGGCGTGTTGGGCCGCGGAGGGCGGGGCACCGTGGACCACCTTGCGTGCCACGGCCGCGTTCACATCCAGGTGGGCACGCTGAGCAAGGCCATCGGCGCCATGGGTGGCTATGTATGCGGCTCGCGAGAGCTGATCGATTTTCTGTATCACCGCGCGCGCCCGTTTCTTTTCTCCACCGGGCATCCGCCTTCGGTGGTGGCCACCTGCCAGGCGGCGTTCACGCTGCTCGATTCTCCGGACGGCGTGAAACTGCTTGAAAAGCTCTGGGCCAATACGAAATATTTCCAGCGCCGCCTGGCGAAAGTCGGATTCTCAACTGGTGCCACGCAGACGCCCATCACGCCGATACATGTGGGCGAAGGGGCCAAGGCATTTGAATTTTCGCGCCGCCTGTATGACGCCGGCGTGTACATTCCCGCTGTGGGATTTCCCACCGTGCCGGAGGGCAAAGCCCGGCTGCGGGCGATGGTGACGGCGACGCACAAGCGGGCGGAACTGGAACGCGCATGCGAAATTATCGCCCATACAGGTCACGGTTTGGGACTTGTCTAGAATCGCTTTTTCTTCGCCCGTGTGTACGCCAGATGGACACGAAGAGTGGAAGTGTTTTACCTCCGTAGAAATTGCCGAACTGGTTCAAAAATGACTCGATCCCGCTCCTGATTCCTCCCGCACTTCACTGCCTAAGTAGCTGACAGATAGTCCCTTAGTTCTTGGCTGGGGAATTGCTCCCTGGTTCCACGCATTTTCAAACGCACGCAGTTTTGGGCCTGGGACGTGGGGACAAATCTGGAGTTCGATCGATAGGAGGATTTCATCATCATGAAATACATTCTGTCATTGGTCGCCGTTGGGTTGCTGGGGGCGTGGAGCGCTTCGGCGCAAACAGCGGTTTCCGGGCAAGCCGGGGGGGCGGCCGGGGCGTCGGCGCAATCGCAATCGGCGGTTCAGACAAATTCGTCGGCTTCTTCTTCCGCTTCTGGCGCGCAGGTTTCCGGCAGTGGATCGGCGTCGAACTCTTCGTCAGCTTCGGCGAATGCGAAATCGGCAAACGCCAAATCTTCCAGCTCCAATTCGGCAAACGCCAATGCGGGAAACGCCAATTCAGGAAATGCCGGCGCAAATATTCCTGACGGCACCAAGATCGACGCGGCGCTGGCCAATTCCCTGGACGCCAAGCACAGCAAGCCGGGCGACGAAGTGCAGGCGCGAACGCAAGAGGATGTGAAGCAGGACGGCAAGGTGGTGCTGAAAAAAGGGACACGCCTCGTTGGCCATGTGACCCAGGCGCAGGCGCGGGAGAAGGGACAGACGGAATCGCAATTGGGCATCGTGTTCGATCATGCGGTTTTGAAGAACGGCCAGCAAATTCCGCTCAACGCTTCGATTCAGGCGCTGGCTACCGCGCAATCGGCAGCGGCGGCTTCGACCGGCGGCGATGATCTGATGGCTACCGGCGGCGCTTCGGGCGCGGCGCGCAGCGGCGGCGGCTTGGCGGGCGGAGTTGTTTCCACCGCGGGCGCGACGGCCGGCGCGGCAACGGGAAGCGTTGTGAATACGGCAGCGACTGCTCCGGTGAATGCAGGCGGGGCGGTGAATTCGGCTACGCGCTCAAGCGGTGCGGTGGGCGGGCTGACTTCGACGGGCCGGCTGGCATCCAACAGTAGCGGCGTGTTTGGCCTGGAAGGCATTTCGCTCAGTTCCGCGGCGTCGAGCGCGACACAGGGCACAACACAGGGCGTAACACAAAGCGCGGCGTCGAGCGCGACGCAGGGATCGTTGCTGGTGTCCAGCACCAGGAATGTTCATCTGGATAGCGGCACGCAACTGCTTCTGCTGGCTTCCGGAGCTGCGAAGTAAATTTCTCCGTTCGCTCGCAATTCGAATCAAAGCGGCGCCTTGGCGAGACTGGGGCGCCGCTTTGCCTTCACTTAGATCGAAGAGAGATTCTTCGCTTCGCCTCGGCGCGAGTCCTCGGTGCGAGCGCTCAGAATGACAAAACGGATATTTTTCCGCCAGCGGCTGAAGCCGCGTCGAGCTTGGCACTTTTCGGCACGGCTGAAGCCGTGCCCTACAAAGCTTATACAAACTTACGGACTTCAGAAATTCGACTTCAGAAACTGCTGGATGCCCGCCTGAAGGCGGGCGCTACATCACACGCTACGCGCTCTCAGACTGGTTCCGGAGCCCCGAAACTCTTTGCTCAACACGCGTTTGGATTTGCCGGACTGGCTTGGAATCGGTGTGCTAATTTTGATGGGTTGTTGAGGCATCTTGAGTGAATACTGGCGGCATCTGATAGCACATTCGCGTCGGGGAGAGTCGCCTTTCGTACGCACCAAAGTGTTCGGGGAACCATGAATCGAATTCGATTAATTGGGCCGATTTTCGCACTGATCCTGTGCCTTGCGCTTGCGGGCTGTGGGAGTAATTCGCAGTTCGGATCGCAGCCGTCGAACAATGGGAACTCGTCGGTCGTACTGGCGATGACGGACACGCCGCCCTCGCTGGTTACCGTTCTTTCAGCCGAAGTTACGCTGACCGGGGCCACGCTGGCTCCAGGAAACGTTGCGCTGTTTTCCGGATCGACGTCCGTGGATCTGGTGCGGCTGCAAACGGACATCGCTTACCTGGCGACGGCCGCGAATATTCCGGCGGGAAATTACACGTCGGTGACGCTGACCTTCGCCAACCCGTCGCTGACCATCGAGAACGATACGGCGAGCGCCATTGGGACCTGCGCCGTGGCGGCCATCTGCACGATGCCTCCGACCACCACGGCGAACCTGTCCACGACGATTCCACTTACTTCGTTCTCCATCGCGTCCGCCGCCACCACCGGGCTGCTGATTGACGTGAACCTCGATAATCTGCTGAGCGCGTCGCTGGGGGCCGACTTCAGCCTCGGCACCACCGTTACTCCGTTCACGCCTGCCGGTGCAGGCGCGCCGCCGGTGGGCGCGGAGGACGTCGTGGGGCAAGTTACCAACGTGAGCGCTTCCGCCAGCACTTTTACGCTCACCAATGCCACGGCCTCGTATTCGCTGAAGATGGACAACACGTCGACTTTCCTCGGATTTACGCCAACCGCCTGCGCGACGGCAGGTTTTTCTTGCCTGCAGGACAATCAGATTGTCAGCGTGGACATCGGCATCCGGGCGGACGGCTCGATCGTGGCGCGGAATCTTGTTTTTGAAGATGCCGACAGCAGCGACACCGAAGTCGAGGGCATGATTACCAGCACCAATGTCGGATCGCAACAATTCAACATCGTGATTCAGACCATGTCGGCGCAGGTTTCCGGACTGAGCATCGGCCAACAGATTACCGTGCAATACACCGCATCGCCGCAAACGCCGTTTGACATCGACCTTCTGCACTCGGACAACAATGCGCGGAGCACTTCGGGTTTTCTATTTGCCGCTCCGGCCGATCTGGTGGTGGGACAGCAAGTTTCGATCCGCCGCAATAGCACGCTGGCGCCGGGCTTGATCAAGGCGGATCGCGTGCGGTTGCGTTCCACGCGCCTGACGGCCAACGTGAGTTCGGGATTGCCGAACCTCGGGCTGAACAACCTTCCGTCGCTATTTTCCGCGCACGGCGTAACGCTGGTCACCGCGCAAACTTCTTTGACTCCGCCGACGATCTATTTCGAGGTCGGGAAATCGATCAACTCCTCGGACATTGTGATTGGGGAGCAAGTCTCCGTGCGCGGCCCGCTCTTCAACGTCAGCGGGGGGCGCACGCTGCTGGCGACCAAGGCGGTCGTGAAACCGTAGATCGCTGCGCGTGCCGCCCGGAGTTACGCGGAAACCGGAAGGCTGGCGGCGCCCTCCACACGTGACATCCGGTAGAAACCGAGCAGGACCGCTCCGCCTCCCCACAGGATTACGATCAGCGCGACCAGCCCGCCGAGAAATGGAATGAGTCGCGCGATGTCCAGGATCAGCAGCCCCACCGCCATCCGCGCAATCACCGCGCCGGTTACGATTGGAGGCTCGCCCATAATTTTGTTGCCCAGCCACGCGCCAACGAATATTTGCGACACGTATAGAACCGGCGCGTAGGCCAGCGCTGTCGCAATTCCTGCTCCAGTCCCTAGGAATACCAGCAGAATTCCGAGCACCAGCAGAAATCCGCCGAGGATCAGCGCCAGGGCGCCGACACCGAGCGGCGGCCCGATGGTGGCTACTTCGCGCAGCACCGCGCGGAAAAATCCAGGGAAAATCAGCAGCAGAAGAATTCCCGCCACCACTGCCGCTACGTATCCAAAAAATGCACGCACCGCGACACGCGCGCCGGAGCGCCGGTTTCGCCGAACCTCCTGGGTGACTTCCGAATGGATGGGGCTGGCCAGCTTGGCGCCCGCCTCTACATCCGGTTGCTGCCGTCCCAAAAACGTGGCCGGTCCGCGAATTTCCGCGGTGGAGGCCACCGTCAGGTTTCCCCCGCGAATCCACACCTGGCCGCCGATCAGGCCATCGAGCTGCGCTCTGCCGATCAGTCCGAGCAGGTCGCGTTGCATCTTTCCGTCCAGGTCCGCTTCGGCAGCCAGAACGATCATTCCTCCGCCCACGTTGGCGCGCGAAATCAAATTCACGGAGCTGCCGAAGGCGGTGACGTTTTTCCCGACCGCGCCCTGCAAATCCACGCCGCGTGAAAATACGCGCACGTTGCCGTCGACGATCCCGTCGATGACCGCCTCCTGGCTGAAGGCAATCACGTCACCGGTTACGTGCCCGGTCACCGTCAAATCCCGCGTGAAGGCGATGACGTCGCCTTCCACCGTTCCTTCGATCCGCACGGAAGATCCGGAGGCCACCAGATCGTTGTGCACCGTTTCACCCGCAGGAACGGAGATGGATCTTCCGCGGCGAACCTCCGCGGCCGCCGCCGGCTGCGGCAGCGCCACGGCCAGCAGCATTGCCGACATGACCACGGCCATCGCCACCGGGCGGCGCAGCTTCCGCATGATCCAAACGAGTACTACGACCGCCGCAAGAATGAGCGCTCCGATTTGAAGTACGTCCATCATGTCACCCCATCCTTCCCAAAATGTTCCGGTGAACACAATCATGCTCAACAAGTCCGTGCCGCCGAATCCCGCGTTGCTCAGTTGATCGAACCACGGCGCGATTCCGTCAATCCACACCCAGTAGGCGCACGCCGCGAACGCTCCGAAGGCCAGCGTCCAGATCCAGGACGGAAATGTGCGGGACGGCTCGCTGAGCAGCCGCGCGGGCATCGGTTCGTTGTCTTCGGTCAGCGCGCTCGAAAGAAATGCCGTTTCATGCTGCAGGGCGTGCAGCAGTTCGCGGCAGGAGGCGCATTCCTGAAGATGCGCGTCCAGTTCGCGCGAGCGGTCCTGGTCGAGTTGCCCCTCGAGATACAAGAGGCAGGCCATTTCATCGAAATGAATCATGACGCGCCTCCCGCGGCGAGGCGCGCCGCGCCCTTGCCTTCGAGAATCTCGCGCAACTGGTGCCTGGCCCGCAGCAGCACGACGCCCACAAAGGTGCGCCGCACGCCGAGCGTGTCCGCGATGTCGTCATAGCTCATCTCCGAGTAGTAGCGCAGCACCAGCGCCATGCGCGAGCGCGCCGGAAGCTTGTCGAGGGCGCGGCGGACTTCCTGGCCGGTGCGGCGGTCGATCAGTTGTTCGAGCTGGCCGGGATCGGGATGCTCGAGCGGCATGTTCTCCACTTCGCCGGTTTCCAATCCCTGCCGCAATTTTCGCCGGCGCAGCAGGTCCCAGCAGTGATTCGCGGCCACGGTGTACAGCCACGCGCTGAACGGGCGGCTCGGGTCGTACTGCGAAAGTTTTTGACGGACCTTGATGAAAATATCCATGGTGGCGTCTTCAGCGTCCTCGCGCGTGGGCATGGCCCGCCGGCAGAACCGGAAAATCGCCGGCGCGTGCTCGCGGTACAGTTCTCCCCAGGCCTCCGCGTCACCCGTCTTGGCCCGGGCGATGCGCTCCTGCAGGGCAACCTGTTCCGCGGGGCTCATCCCCTCGGGATTTCTCCTCGCATCCATTTTGTAGTACGCGCCAGCAGGGTGAAATATTTCATGGGTGAAACGCCCGGGGCCGGTGGTGCGTCAGCAAGTAACGCAGGCATAACAGGCTGCGGAACCAATTAAGTTAAGGACGTTGTCATTCTGAGCGAAGCGAAGAATCTCTCTTCGATTTCAGTTTACGCGAAGAAAAAAGCCAGAGAGATTCTTCGCTTCGCTCAGAATGACAGCGTCTTTTAGGCATGCGGGCAGCTCGGGCTGACCGATGGAACCCCACAGGCTGAAGCCTGTGCCACTGGCACTGTATCAGAGTCGAAGTTCTGCGGGGGAACGGGCTTCCGGTGTATGCTTTCAGCTCGGGAATCCCCGAGGCAAACAAGATTCGGCAAAATGGAAATCGTTGCGCGTGATTCTTCGCGCCTGCGCGGCAGGCTGCGGATTCGATGGGGGAGGGTACATGTCAGGTAAACTTCGCATGCGGATTGCCAGGCTTGGCGTTTTTGCGCTGGGCGTGCTTCTGGCGGGATACGCGGGCGTCTCCGCGTTCGCGCAGACCAAGCCCGAGAGCAGGAACATGGAGCTGCTCGGCTACAACGATTTGCAGGGGCGCAGCTCTTACCAGCCGACCATTCACAAACAAGGCAACCGCTGGATCGCCTACATCGGCCACCACGGCGGCTCTTCTATGAACACGCTGACCGGAAAAATGGAGGACAACGGAACCTCGATCGTGGATGTGACCGATCCGCGGAATCCGAAATACCTCGCCCACATTCCCGGCGACCCGCGCGTGCCGGGTCCGGGTGAAACCGGAGGAGCGCAGATGGCGCGCGTGTGCGACGGCAGCGAACTGCCGCGCGCCGACAAGCGCAAAGTGTTTTTGCTGCGCACCCGCGGCACCGCCTCGCATGAAATGTGGGACGTCACCGATCCGGCCAAGCCGAGCCTGGTGACGGTGATCGAGAGCGGCCTCCGCGATACCCACAAGAGCTGGTGGGAATGCGATTCCGGCATGGCCTACCTCGTTTCCGGCGCTCCCGGCTGGCGCACCAAGCGCATGGGCCAGGTCTATGATCTGGGCGATCCTTCCGAGCCGCAGTTCATCCGCAATTTCGGTTTGCCCGGCCAGCAGCCCGGCGCGACCGGACCCGTGCCCACCGACATGCATGGCGTGATGTCCACCGGGCCCAAAGGCAATCGCATTTACGCCGGCTACGGCACGAGCGGCAACGGCATGATTGAAATTCTGGACCGCGACAAACTCATCCACGGTCCCAAGGATCCGACCGACGCGAATCTCGAATCGCCCATGGTTGGGCGGCTCGATTTGCCGGCGGAAGTGGGCGCGCACACCACCTTCCCGATGCTGGGCATGGAAGTGCCGAACCTCAAGGCATGGGGACCGGCGCTCAGCAAGCGGGACTTCTTGGTGATCGTCGGCGAAACCACGGATAACGAGTGCCACGCCCCCGAAGAGATGATGCACATTTTCGACATCACCACGGAATCGAAGATCTTCGGCATCTCGACGTGGTACGTGCCGGAGCCGAGCGGCAATTTCTGCAGCCGCGGCGGCCGCTTCGGCACGCACTCAACCAACGAGAGCATGACGCCGGTCTTCTACAAGCGCATCATCTTCGTGGCGTACTTCAACGCCGGCGTGCGCGCGGTTGACGTTCGCGATCCTTACAACCCCAGGGAAGTCGCCTACTACATTCCCGCAATCACCGATAAAACCGACCAGCGCTGCGTCGGCCAGGGCGCGGAGCAGAAGTGCAAGGTCGCTATTCAGACTAACAATGTGGAAGTGGATGACCGCGGGTATATCTACATCGTTGATCGCGCCAATACCGGATTGCATATTTTGCAGCTTACGGGGGATGCGCGGAAGATTGAGAATCTGCCGTAGCGGGTCGACGCAAGAGCCCGCCCTTCAAAAGTCGAAGGGCGGGCAATGGCTTCTCGTGGCGCATGCTTTAGCTTGCGATGTTTCACTTGGTCCCACAATAATCCTTCTCAAATCACACTCCACAAGCTAAAGCATGCGCCACAACGATAGCAATGGAATGCTGAAAAGCGCCAGAACGGCTATATCCACTCCGACATTGAACCAGACTCTGAAGTACACGGAGAATGCTGCCTCAACAACCAGCCATACAATAAGGCCGCAGAGCAGCGCTTTCTTCAAATCGAGATCATTTCGCCGGAACGCGATACGGCCAACACACAACAGTGTCGTGCCCCATCCCATCATGATTGCTCCGTAGAGCGCGCTTTCCCATGGCAAAAATGTCGCTCGATCGACCGGCAAGATCGCCAGACCAAAGAAGGCAAAGATGATTCCCGCGAGCACGAGAAGCGCAGAGACGACACTAAACCAGATCAGCAATTTTTTTTGGTTCGCATTCGCTGTTATGTCTTTATTCGGCATTCTGATTTCGACCTCTAACTCGCAGATCGTATGCTTGTTGGGCATTAGACACAACGAATTTGCCATCACAGGGGACTCACTGGCTCACATGAAAGGCGAGTGCCGCACCACGCGAAGCGTACTTTCGTCCGCGCGGGTGGCGTAGCATTCGAGGCGGTTTTTGATCCTCGGGCTGGCCGCCCCTTCGCGGATTTCGAAGGGACGGTGGGTTTGACTTTTGACTCCGTGTTACAACTCGATACACAACAGGCCAGCGGCTGAAGCCGCTGTGATTCGGCGAAATCTTGCGGCACGGCTGAAGCCGTGCCCTACAAAGATTTGGAGAGTGGCTCGGCTCTCGCGTTCCATAAAAATATCTCCAACGCAGATAAAAATCGCTCACGTTAATATTCTGCACCTGCTGCATCTAAACCAGACAGGCTGAAGCCTGTCCTACCTGTTTTCTGCACGGTTGCGTTACGCCTTCTGTTTCTGCTTGGGGTACGCTAGACTTGATGGCTCCGAGCCTCCCTTTTGGGTTCGTTGTTTCCTCCGTGATTGGACAAATGACTGAAAAACTTTCTTCGGTGCTGCCTTCTGTAGTGATTGTTGGCCGGCCTAATGTCGGCAAATCCACGATCTTTAACCGGCTTACCGGAACGCGGCGGTCGATTGTTACCGACGAGCCGGGGATTACGCGGGACCGGATTTATGGAACGGCGTCGTGGCAGGGGCGTTCGTTCGAAGTGGTGGATACCGGCGGGATTGTGCCGGATGACAAGGCGGCTATTCCGCGGGAGATTCTGCGGCAGGCGCATGTGGCCATTGCGGGGGCGGCGCAGCTCTTGTTGGTGGTGGATGTGCGTGCGGGCCTTACTCCGCTCGATGGTGAACTGGCGCGGCTCCTGCGGCGCACGGGGAAGCCTCTGGCGATCGTTGCCAACAAAGTGGACACGCAAATGCAGGAATCGCTGGCGGCGCCGTTCTACGGGCTTTCGAACGACGTGTTTCCGGTTTCCGCGGAGCATGGATATGGCTTTGACTCCATGCTCGACACCTTGATGGATCGGCTGGGCGTCGCGAGCGCGGCAGATTCCGCGGAGGCGGGAGAAGGTGCCGGAGCAATCGAGGAAGCGCCGGGGGCCGCGAAAGAAGTTCACGTGGCCATCATTGGGCGGCCGAACGTTGGAAAGTCGACCATGCTGAATCGGCTGGCGGGCGCGGAGCGGTCGATCGTTTCGGATATTCCGGGGACCACCATCGATGCGGTGGACACGGTGGTCGAGCATGGCGGCCGCTCCTACCGGTTTGTAGATACGGCGGGAATTCGCCGCAAGGGCAAGACCAATCTGGTGGCGGAAAAAATGAGCGTGATGATGGCGCGGCGCCACCTGGAGCAGGCCGACGTGGCCTTGATGATTGTCGATGCCAGCCTGGGCGTGACGGCCAATGACGCTACCATCGCGGGCTATGCCGAGGAGTCCGGGCGCTCGGTGATCATTGTGATGAACAAGTGGGACCTCGCGCTGGAGGCCGCGGCGGAAAAGGCGGCGCGCGAGTTGGAAGCGCAGGCGACGAAGCCGCATGTGGCGCAGTCGCGCACGCGCAAGCACACGTCGGTGGTGCGCAAGAAGGCGGTGACCGGAAAGGTGGACCCCGCGCAGCTGGCCAAGGAATACGAGGCCTTGGTGCGCACGCGCTTCAAGTTTCTGGATTATGCGCCGATTGTTTTTGTCTCGGCGAAGACCGGAGAGCACACCGAAAAATTATTCGGACTGATCGATCGCGTGGCCGAAGCGCGGCGGCGGCGCATTTCTACCGGAGAGTTGAATCGCTGGGTGGCGGAGGTGGATCTGGATCGCGGGACTTCTCCGGCGGCGCGGCGGGTGAAGATTTACTACGTCACGCAGGCGGCCACATCGCCGCCCACGTTTATTTTGTTCACCAATCAATCCAAGCGTTTGCATTTCAGCTACGAACGGTTTCTGGAGAATCTGCTGCGCAAGCGTTTTGATTTTCTGGGAACGCCCATTCGGTTTTTGCAGCGGTTGAAGGAGAAGCGGGAGCGCGGGTCGCGGCCTTCGGGGCGGACTTGGAAGGCGCATTGACGTAGTTCAGGCTGTGTAGGCTGCGGAAAAAGTACTGCGTTTTGTCATTCTGAGCGAAGCGAAGAATCCCTCTTTGATTTACGCACGAGGAAAAACCGAAGAGAGATTCTTCGCTTCGCCTCGAGTCCTCGGTGCGAGCGCTCAGAATGACAACGTCTTGAGTTGTTTGGCGATTATGGCTGCGGGCATCGTGGGACAGACTTCAGTCTGTCGATTTCCATTTGATCTTGGCGAATTCGGGCAGCTCGATCTAACGATTGGAACCCCACAGGCTGAAGCCTGTGCCACTGGGGCGTTGCATCCGGCGTTGACACCTGCTAGAAACAGATTAGGATTAGGCCTGACTGAGCCGCTGATCCAGGTTCCGATCACGGCTCCCATTACGGCGAGGTTCCAAGGCGATGGACGGCATGCAGGGAATTGAAGGCGGACATTCCGAAGCGATGATTCCGGGGAAGGGATTGTACCGGATCGGCGAAGTCAGCCGCGTGACTTCCACCAAGCCGTTTGTGCTGCGCTATTGGGAGACCGAATTTCCGATGCTCCAGCCGGTGAAGAGCCCCAAGGGCCACCGGCTGTATCGCCGCGAGGACATCGACACCGTTTTCACCATCAAGCGGCTGCTGTACGACGAAGGCTTCACGATCGCCGGC
>Ga0209168_10000555_pt1 | contig 34931 bp, 25 predicted proteins | sample Coa_R1_FD_187156 | JGI IMG/M metagenome (GOLD analysis project Ga0209168, IMG submission 187156) | Surface soil microbial communities from Centralia Pennsylvania, which are recovering from an underground coalmine fire - Coalmine... | ecosystem: Environmental > Terrestrial > Soil > Unclassified ...
AGCGCACAGAGTATCATCGAGAGCGCACTAAAAACAAGGGGCACCACTGGTTTCCCCATCTGCTGCGTGAAAAATGTCGACAGGATCGGCATGGCGCTATAGACGATGATCCCCGGCAACAAGAAGCGCACGACCAGACCAGCCGGGGCGAATTGTTGACCATACACGAGCGTCACCAATGAGGGGCCAACGGTATAAATCACCACCGCTCCTATGAAAACCATCCAAATCGCGTGTCGCATGCATTTGGCTGTGAGTATTGCCGCCTCGTGCATAGTTCCCGATGCGATTTTGCCATAGGCGGCTATGCTGATTGGGCGGCTCAGCTGCCACATCAATTCACCAAAGCCTATGCCTATCGAGTAGATACCAAGCGCTTTGGCACCAAGCAAAGCGAGAATAATAAAGATATCGATGCGAAAGTTCAGGTACGATATCAAAGCGTTCAGGCTGACCTTCGCACCAAACCAGAATTGATCGCGAATTATTATGGGTGAAGCTCCGACGGAGTCAGGCTTCAAAAATGGGCGAAGCCGAACGTTCACGTACGCCGTCGCCGCGATCATACAGGCGACCCAAACCCAAACGAGTCCGTTCAGACCCAAGCGCGCCACCAGGAGGATGGGAATGGCAATCAGTGTGAAAAGCACCGTCGTGAAAAGCAATTGGATATTGACGACACGAACGGCGCTCCTGGCCATGAAGAAACCGGTTGTCGCCTGATTGTAAACATTGAATGGCAATGCGGCGGCTACCACTGCGAGCGGCCACTGGCCTTTCTGGAAAATGGCAAGGGCGATGCACACGAGCACGGCCGGGAGTGTGATGGCAGCCAAGATTCGCAGCATGGCGTCGAAAATCGTTCGATCAGCAAGCTTCTTCTTGGCCAGCTGGAACGCCACCGCCGCGGATTGTCCAGCAGTGAGGGTTATCAACAAGCTAAGGGTGGCGCCCATGTAGGTAAAGATCCCCTTACCGTACGGCCCGAGCGTTCGCGCAATGACTATGTTGCCCGCCACATTGAACACCTGGATAATCACGCGGGTTACAAGAGTCTCCAAGCTTTTTCCGGAGATCGTCTCTGCCATCTAAATTGCCACGCCGCTAACGAGATCGCCCAAAGGCACGAACAGCCTGTAATAAGCGTTGAAGAACCGGGCGACTGCGCCATTCTGCTTGTAGAGGGGAAGCGTGCCGGAATATGCCGCGAGGAAGAACAGGTAGCCATACGGCATTCTTAGATCCTGCAAACCTCTATGATACTCCGAAATCATGAAAAAACGATCGGCAATATATTCGGAATCAACTTCCTTTGGTTTCAATTCTCCCATCAACACTTGTTTCGCAACTGCGACCAGATCACGTTGCGTGCCCTGCAGCAGTGTCGCGCGAATTGTGGTACCGGCCTTTACGAACGCGTCGTAAAAAAGACATAGAATGCTCATGGACGTCGTTTCGCTTTTCGGATCAGCCATGAGCTGTTTTCTAAGGGCATCGAACCGTCGGCCATAGTCGGTCGCAAAGTCGGTTCCTAGGATCATATCTAAGTTACGTAAAGTAAACCGGAGAGAGCTGCCAACGGCGGTGAGGTGACGAACCCGGATACCGTTGCTCTTCGAGAGCAGGGCGAAGAATGAATCATACGTGCACAGACCCTCCAACGCCCGGCACCACGCCTCTGTTGGCGAAACATCGTGACGGATCGTCGCGGCTATGTCCTGGCCATAGAGGAGCTGCCTTCTCGCGTGACTTGTAAATCGCAACACCGCGAGGCATTTTTTTGGCAGGATGAAGGGTTCGTGGAGAAACAAGTCATGGAAGAGCTTTGGCAACCGGCGATAAACGGAGAAATATTGAGCATTGTCCATTTTGCGATCTTCGATTACAACGAGAAGATCTAAGTCGGACAACCCCGGGTAGTTCACATTCCCAACTTGATAAACCGCCACCGCGCGCGCTGCCACTCGCTTTGCGTAAAGAGCCGCGGCTTCCGCGTACAGGCGTGGTTCGATGGCTTTCGCAAAGTCTTTGAAGGATCGAATTACAGGCCGGCTATACAATCCAAAAACTCTTTGCAGCTCTTCTTGAAAGCGTCCGAGTCGTTACGAAAGAGTGACGTGACGTTTGCTTTAGGGGGCTGAAGATGCGACAATCGTATTATCGCATGCGGATGCATCACCTTTGCGATGAGGTGCTGGAGCCCAACTGTAGCGGGTCGCTTCCAACGCAGCCGAAGATCTTCTGCGTGCCGAATCGCGCTCCAATCCAGGGCGGCGAATTCGCGCGGTGCGATCGAGAACGACTCCCTCTTGTAGCGAAAAACGTTGATAGACTCCAACAACAGGCTAGGCATGAGTAACAATCCGGACAGGACTGATTTGCACGCGTAGTCGTCTTTTTCCAGGTCTCCCCGATGTAAACGGCGGTTGAGCGATGCCGCTGCAGCCTTCAGCCTAGTCTTACGGTTGGTTTCCGGCGTTGGCTCCGTTCTAACGTTGATCATCCGAGGTCCGAACAGAATTTTCGCGCGACGTAGGGTCTCGACCGGTAAGAACGCCTCATCGTAGTGAGTAAATGTGCTGCGTAGCATAAACATGAAGCCATGATGCATCAGTGGATCGAACAGAAACATGGATTTAAGCAAGGTTTGCAATCCGGACATGGCAAGGCGATGGTCAGCATCTGTGAAGATGTGAGAATCATCGATCACGACCAAAACATCCACATCGCTGAACTCGCACGTATCACCCGTGGCTTGGCTACCGTGGAGCAGAATTTGATAGATCGTTTTGAGTTTTGCCGGATCTACCGCGAGCGCAACCTCGGCGGCAGCATCGTAGTTGGTAAGCGAAAACTGCGCACCGACTATGGAATGGTCGCGCACCTCATCTTGTAAACCCGCAGGCTGTGAAGAAGGGATTCTTTGAAGAAGGCGCCAGTGAGACAGGGTCACTCCATTGACCCAATAGTCATAATACCCTAAGAGCTTTCCCTGCTCGCTCATGGCTGCATACGCGCATCCACCTAATGCCTTGGTGCGCTACACTCTGTCGTGTAACTGTTCAAGAAATCGGTCGATGCGCGCCTGAGGAAACGAAATACCTATCTGCGTTTCACCTGATCGGGCATGAAAGTCTGTTCCCCCGGTTGCAACGAGCGCGTTCGTATCAACAAGGTCGAGTAGCTGACGTTCGTACTCGCGGTCGGCGGTCGGATGAACGACTTCGATGCCATCGAAGAGGGTGCAGAGTTCGCGCACATTGTTTTGATTTCTTAGTCTTCGCGGATGCGCTAAGATCGCCAATGCCCCTTCGGCGTGGATCAGCTGGATCGCCTCGGACACAGCCAAGCGGTCCAGGCCGACGTACGCGCTTCGACCCTCGGCCAGATACTCATCAAATGCATCCTGCATGCTCCCACAGTGACGCGATGCAACCAGCGCACGAGCGATATGAGGGCGACCGACACTCTTGCTTGTTTTCGCCTCATCGAGAACTTGGTCAAAGGTTAATCCCACGCCAAGTTGGTTGAGCCGCTCAACGATCAACCGAGCGCGGACCGAACGGTTGCTTTGCTGTTGCTTTAGACGCGCTAAAAGCGAGCCATCCCGCTGCCGCACACCATATGCCAGGACGTGGATGGTTTGATCAAAGCCATACGTGTCAATCTCCAACCCGGCAATACACCTCTCTTGCAAATCACTAGGCACGGGATAGGCATCCATGTTGTCATGGTCCGTAACGCAAAAATGGCTGAGCGCTCGTTTTCTAATCTCGTCAAAGAGGCGGCCGGGACTCCAGGCACCATCGGAACACGTTGTGTGGAGATGAAAATCCACGAGCGCGTCTTGCATGCTTCACACGTTGGTCGGCAATGATGCCGCGGACAGATATCCATGCTCGGTGAGATATTCAAGGATAGTTTGCGCACAAGCCGCGGGCGAACTCGTGCTTGTCTTTAAGGCGATTTCTGGTCGAAGCGGCGGTTCGTAGGGATCTGAAACACCCGTGAACTGCGGCAGTTCACCGCTGCGAGCCTTTGCATACATCTCAACCTTGCCGTCTCGCGTTGCGCAAATTTCAAGCGGGCAATCTGCAAAAACCTCAATAAAAGCAGGACCAACGATCTTTCTCACTTCGTCACGCGCCGAGCGGTATGGCGATATCGCTGAGCATATCGTGACCACCCCATTGCGTTGCAGGAGGTGCGCGACGAAGCCAATTCGGAGTACATTGGTGTCCCGATCCGCCTTGGAAAACCCAAGTCCCTTCGAGAGGTTGGTCCTCACAACATCTCCATCCAACAGCTCAACCTTGCGACCGGTCGATCGAATGCGTTCTTCTAAAATCTTGGCTAACGTGGTTTTGCCTGATCCCGAGAGACCGGTAAACCAAATGATAAAACCGTCTGACTCGTTCAACAACCTATTCCTCATTTCGTGAACTTAAAGATGGATATTGCAGCAAACCACTGAGCCTGCGTCTCGCCTTGCACTGCCGCAAGTCACAAGGGGCTAAAGAGAACTTCACCGAGCGCCAGTCAGCCGCTGCCATTCCTATTTCTTTTTTCGGCAAATTCTCGATGCTCTCCGCCGACCCAATCCATGTGGTAAGAGGCCCCGGCTTAGTAGTCCGAGGGCCCCATTCAAGCTTCCCACCGAAACTCGTTCGCGACATTTCTCTCACTGCGGCTGATAAGATTCGTTTTGCAATCTCCCGAAGGTCTAAAGGGTATTCCCACTCTCGTACACACAAGTGCGGCTGCTGTGACCTGGATCATAGGGGCCTGACCACCGAAAGACTGGCAATTGCGCTTCCTAATCCTGACGCAATATTTTCCCCCAGAGATAGGCGCGCCGCAAATACGTTTGGTCGCCCTCATGCGAGCCCTACAGCGCCGTGGTCATCAGGTTGAGATCGTGACCGCTCTACCACATCATTTGACAGGAAGAATCTTTTCGCAATATAGGGGCAAGTTCTACGTTGAGGAGTCCTTTGAAGGGAATCGAATTCACAGAACCTGGGCGTATCCGGCGTCCGGTGTTGGGCTCGGCCGGTTCTTCAATTACATCTCTTTCACGCTTACAAGCCTATTCGGACTGTTTCGCTGTCAACGACCGCAGTATCTCTTCGTCGAATCGCCCCCATTATTCTTGGGAATCGCTGGGGTGCTCTTCTGCTCGGTGCGTCGCGTGCCGATGATCTTCAATGTCGCTGACCTATGGCCGGATTCGGTGCGACAACTGGGCGTCGTGAAGAACGAATTGTTGCTGTCGCTTGCGAACCGTCTCGAAAGTTGGATCTACGGGAAATCACGCTTCGTCAATGCTACCACGGTCGGAATACGGGAAACCCTCCTCACAACAAAAAAACTCCCTCGGTCGCGAGTGCTGTTCCTTCCGAACGGAGTGGATACGTCGCTCTTTGCTCCCTGCGAGAAAGACGCGGCACTACTTCGTGAGCTCAACATAGGCAACGCGAGGATTTTTGTGTATGCCGGAACTCATGGCGTTGCACAGGGTTTAGAAACCTTGCTTGACGCCGCCGTGTTGCTGCGAGACAGTAACATAACCATCTTATTCATCGGAGATGGGCCTACCAAGAAGAGGTTGGTGAACAAAGCGACGGAGCAACATGTCAAGAACGTAGTGTTCCTTGGGATGCAGCCGGTGGAAGCCATCCCGCGTTTTTTTTCGCTTGCGACGGCATCCATCGTGCCACTCGTTCGAAACGACCTGTTCAAAGGTGCTCGGCCGTCGAAAATCTTCTCCGCTTTGGCAGCCGGCCTCCCCGTGATCTTCTGCGGCGAAGGAGAATCGGCTGCACTACTTACCGCCCACCACGCCGGCATCGTCGTCGAACCGCAAAATGCGCGCGCCCTTGCCGACGCGATCATACGCTTAAGCGCAGATCCGCAGTTCTGTAAAGAGCTTGGCATGAACGGCCGCAAGCTCGCAAACGAAGAGTTCGATTGGGATTCCATCGTTGAACGTTGGCTTGGCCAGATCCAGAGTGCACAGACTGTCGATGCTGGCGGACTCAAGAAGCCCTAAAAAGGGAGCCCCCACAATCAACTTTCAGAGACTAAGCCCTATTTGCTCGCGCGGTAGTGGTGATGTCTTGGGCAACGCACTCGTCTTTGCCGATTCACTGATACTCCGCAGATTTTGGAGCCAGAGACCTAGGCAAATAGGGCGCCACAAAAGGCCGCCAAGGTCTGCGATCCCAGCGCAGTGTAGTTTGAATAAACCTTCTACGCGCGAGCTGTCGAGGATGCCCTCGCTTTTCAACAGGGGATCGGTCAGTATCTCGCGGGCGAAATCTTTCATCGGACCCCGAATCCAAGGTCCGAAAGGTGTGGGAAGCCCCCGTTTGTCCCGCCTGTTAAGCACCTCGGCGGGTAACAGATCCGATACCGCGTCTCGCAACACTCTTTTGGGGATGCCGGCTCGTAACTTCCATTTGCGGTGCATGGACGCGGCGAGCTCGACAACCGCATCGTCGAGCAGGGGTACCCGCGACTCAATCGACCACGCCATGCTTGTGCGATCCTCGACTTGCAACAAAGCCGGCAAATAACCGGTTAAGTCTTGTCGCAGCAACTCATCAAACCTGACTTCGTGGCGAAATGCCGGAACTTGCCGGCGAACTTCCTTTCGAAGCAACGCAGTACCGGGGATAAACACACGCTCAGCCGCGACCTTAAGCAAACCCTTTACACCCAACGTTAGCAGAGCCGAGCTGGCGTTTCGGATCCCGCCAATCCCTGTGGCGGCTTCTGCGAAAGCGTATGGGGCCAGATGTCTGGCATACCCAGCGAACATCTCATCTCCACCCTGGCCACCGTTCGCCACCACGACGCCTTGAGCTCGAATGTTCTTGTTTAGGAAATATTGGGCGATGACGCCCGGGCCTGCGACCGGTTCGTCGAGGGACCGAATTATTTCGGGCAGCGTGTCTCTTGCATCGCGCCAGGTCGGTACCGTGTAGTAATGTTGGGTGTCGTATCGTTTTGAGACTTCCTCTATAAAGAGACGCTCGTCGTACCATCCGCCTTCTTCAAAATAGATGCTAAAGGTGCGCAGGCGTTCGCGCCGTTGCAGCGACAGTAAAGCGACCACAGAACTGGAATCAATGCCACCGGAAAGATGCGCTCCCACCGGGACGTCGCTTTGCCAGTGAGTACGTGCTGCCTGATCGAGTGCGGCACGCAGCGCGAGACTGGGGTCCTCGCCGACTTCTGAAGCCGGCCGTGGCGGTTCCCAAAATGAGCGCACCTCAAAATTGCCATCCATTGATAGCGTTGCGTAGTGTCCCGGTGGCACTTCATAAATGCCCTCGAACCAACTATGGCCGCCCTGATGATATCCGCGCTGGACATACTCGGCAATCGCCAGAGAATTCGGCTTTGGTTGGATCAGCCCAGCCGCAAAAAATGCCTTGATCTCAGAAGCGAATGCAAGAAACCTTGCATTGCGGATGAGATACAAGGGCTTTATGCCTATGCGATCTCGCGCGAGCAGCAAGCGGTGCTTTCGCGTGTCATAGAGGGCAAACGCGAACATGCCGTGCAGGCGCCTTAGAAAAGAATCCCCCCACTCGACATAGGCGGCCGGAATAACCTCCGAATCACCCTGAGATGCAAAGTGGTGGCCCCGAGCCTTTAGGGTCTCTCGCAAATCCCGATAGTTATAGATTTCGCCATTGTAGGTTACGACCGCAGTGCCACTTGAATCTGCGATCGGTTGGCGGGCGGCATCGCTGAGATCGATGATCTTGAGCCGGCGATGCCCAAGCGCCACATGATCATAGTTGAAGAAACCCTCCCCATCCGGTCCCCGGTGAAATAAGGCGGCCGTCATCGCTCTGACGATTGCGGGATCGGGAGAGCGTTCAAATTCAATGATGCCGGCAATACCACACATGGATCGATACTCGTTCCGGTGCCACGATTTTCTCACATTCGGACTTAAGTCCCTGAATGAATGGTGTTCCCCAGACCGCTAAAGCTCAGCTTCGTCCCTTGTTCCATTCTTCCATAACGCGTGGGTTCGGGAAGGGATCCAAATTATAGATAGTGTCTAATCCGAACATCCGCAAAATCTCCAGAGCTCGCTCCGCGTTGCCGGGGGCTAACGACTGTTGCCAAGCACCAGTAAGTTCTTCTCCCGAAACAATTGCGCTGGCATTCTGGGAGCGCCAATTTCGTCGTGTCTCTGCAGAAGGCTTGGAAACGGCTTGTAGGACTTCGTCCTTGAACGGCTCTTGTAAGTACTGAAAGATCCGTCTAATCTCGTATTGAGGAGACGCGACGCAATTCTCATAGGTCGTAATGAGAACGTCGTTCGGCTTCAATTGTTTCAACGGGACATACGTCTCGACACACCACCAGAAAACGTGTCGTTCGAACGCGGACCGCGCCTTTCTCATCGCTGGAACAAACGGTGACAAATAATCTTCGACCAAGGCAGCTTGGGCGATAAATGTTCGTTCTAAGTCGGCAACCCATCCAAGCTTCCAGCGCGAATACGCAACGGCACAGGGATGACGCAAGAGCAGCACGATTGGAATTTCCGGAAAGTGGGCGCGGATCCAACCAAGCATCAGATTAACCCGAATGTCTTTGATCAGCCTTCGCTTGGGCCGCAGAGAGCGATTGTATACATCAACCCAGGCGTTCCGAACGCTACCGGTAAAGATTTTCTGTGCCGGTTCGAGGAACGCTACATTCTCGTCATCGGGCCTTAGGTACTGGCTTTCCCCGAACGCCCGACTTTCCCGCACACGAGCACCATTGAAAGGCTCGAACATGAGGCGATACGAATTGTCGTAGTTTATCACTTCCGCAAGCCAGGTCGTCCCTCCACGTCCGCTACCAGCAAGCAAGACCGACGCGTCAGAATGCGGGTTCGTCTCAACATGTAGTCGGTAGATTAATTGGGGCAATCGCAAAAGTCTGCGCCGCCCCGAATCAAGTTTGTCCAGCAGTCGTGCTGCGAAAAATCGAGGCTCTTTTGCTGGCGTTTTGCCTTCGTCTCGTGGATTCACTTCAACGCCGGCTCCCGGTGCAACAAACTGTCGTAAAGAGCGAAGTATTGATCCGCGACTTTTTCTATATCAAAGTTCTTCGCAAGTCGGACATAGGCGGCATTGCCGGCGCGCCGGCGCCATTCGGGGTTTGTCGCGGCCCACGCAATGGCTTCGGCGATCTGTCGCGGCTCCCATGACCGCACGATTAGGCCTGTTTCCGCGTCCACTACGAGATCGAGCGTGCCCGCGTGGGGAGTGCCAACGATAGGCAAAGCCGCATTCATTGCTTCGAGCAGAGACATCGGCATCATTTCGCGGGGCGAAGTTGTCAAAACCATGTCCAAACCCGGTAACAAAAGTTCCAAGTCGGCGCGAAATCCGAAGAACCGAACGCAATCACGAATTCCTAGCTCGCGCGCAAGCTGCTCCAAGCTGCTACGCTGTGGACCGTCGCCGAACATCGCCAAACGCACGGTGGCACGCAACTGGGAGGAAAGGCTGGCGACCGCCTCGATGGCGGCTGACGGGTTCTTGTGAGCGTAAAGATTCGCGATCATTCCAACGATGACGGAGGATTGCTCGAATGCCAACTGGTCACGGGCCGCATCGCGATCACCCTGACTGGGGCTGGGGCGGACCACGACGCCATTGGGGATGATGCGCAGATCTCGCACGTTTTCGCGTCTGCGCACGAGTTCGGCGGCCCGCTCAGAAAAGGTCACCACGACATCAGTCCGGTTGTTGAGGACCCCAAAAGCAAGTCGCTCGAGGTAGGAAAGCGTTTCGACGCTCCGATGCTCCGTGTGCGCAATGACCGGTACACCGGCGAGGACTGCGGCAGCTCTCCCCCAACTAGCTCCCACGTGGGTATGAGTATGCACGACATCCGGGGCTACTTGCTGCATCAGTCGTCGCAGGCGTGCGAGGTACGCAAATTTCGACACACCGCTGCGTTGCTGGCAATATATCTTGCCACTCCAAGACTGCGTTTCTCCCACACTAAGTCTGCTTGCGCCGTATGCGCAAAGCACTTGAGCATCAAGTCCCCGGACACGCAAGCGCGGAACGAGTTCACGAACAAATGTCTCCGCGCCCCCGCCGCGGAGAGATTGCACGACGTGTAACACCCTCGGGCCGCCATTTGGACGTGTTTGGCTATTGCCGCGCATCGTTCATCAGCGCCAAGAGCGCTCGACCCGAAGTGGCTGCATTGAACTGAGCGTTTACTCGCTGCCTTCCTCGTTCGCCGAGTTCACGGCGTCGGGCCGGGCTCAATGCGAGAGCGACAATTGCTTCGCTAAGAGCATTGGGATCACGCTGATTGACGAGGACCCCGCAGCTATCGTCGATGAGCTCTTCAACTGCGCCCGTACGGGTGGCTATGCAAGGAATTCCAGCGGCCATCGCTTCCATCAGCGACACCGGGATGCCCTCAAATTCGTTGCCCAACTCAACGCTCGGCAGGATGACCGCGTCGTAAAAGCCAGAGTGAAGCTGGTGCATCATCGTCTCGTGAGGAATAAAGCCGGCCAGAAACACGGCTCCACCAAGTCGCAGGTCGTGAATCCTTTTCGTCAACTCACGTCGCAGCCGACCGTGGCCTGCAAAAACACAATGACAATCAACGCCAACATCGATAGCGTTGCGCAGTGCCTGTAACAGGTACCGGTGCCCTTTGACCGGTATCCAGGATGCCGGACAGAGCAGCCGCAAAACCGACGACGCGGACGTATTCGCTCCGTTAGGAGTCGCGACCACTTTCACTCCAAGGTGCACAACCTGCAGGCGGATCCCCGCCGCATCCTTTAGGCGACGAAGAATGCCTTGTTTGCCCAGCTCGGAAATCGTCCTGGCAAAGCTGACGGCCTTAGTCTTCTCATCTATCAGGTTGTCCTCCATAAAGATGTCCCAGCTGTGAGCGCTGTAGCTCCACCGGATACCGGTCACTGCGGAAGCTATCATCGCAACCGTCGAGGGGCCGGACAACCAATACGCATGAATATGCTTCACACGGCGCGTTCGAATCGTGTAAGCGACAGCCAGACCGGTTGGAAAAAGAACGAGATTCTTCAATTTGGTCGAGAGCTTACTCTTTGACATGACGATCGTCGCGAGAGCTCGCAAAGCAGATTGGGTGTTCAGGTGCAATCCCTGCCACGCACAATAGAGCGTGCGAGGGTTAAGAGGTTCAAACCGAACGGACTCGATATCGAGATCAGCATAGGGATTGTGTCGGCTACGAGGACTAATGGGAAAAACTACCGGTTTGCAACCGAGTGCTGTCAGCGCCTCGAGCTCATCATGGAGAAATGTTTCTGCGGAACCAAACGGAAAGGTTGAAGTTATGATCGCAATAAACGGGGTTTCGACGGCTACATCCGCTTTTTCCATGCCGATAACGTAACTGATTTCCTGGGTGATGCGTTAGGTGAGCCGGCTCAAGAGAACTTTCTCATGAGCGGCACGTGCTCGGTATTCTCGCAAGGCAGACCCCGTTTTCGCCATTCAAACCTATCTATAGACGCCATAGACGCCATAAGTCGACACTATGTTTTTGCAACTGGCGATTCCGCTAATGCCTGAATAAGGATGTCCGCGATTTCGGGTCGGGAAATCTCCAAAGGTGGCCGTTTCCCAGAGCGAAGAAGCTCTCGTACCTTGGTCCCCGAGAGAATCACGTGCGCCTCCGTTCCGTGGGGACAGGTCTTCGCAGTTGCCATTCCCTCGCACGAATTGCACCAGAATGCATTCTCGAACCGCAGGATAGTGATGCCGAGTTCCCCTTCGATTTCGTTGAAAATCTGTTGGGCGTCGAAGGAACCATAGTAGGAACCAACGCCGGCATGATCCCTGCCCACAATGAAGTGACTGCAACCATAGTTCTTTCTCACGATCGCGTGCAACAGCGCTTCCCGCGGACCGGCGTAGCGCATGGCGGCTTGGTAAACGCTCAGCATCGCTCGCCCGCGCGGATAGTATCGTTCAAGTAATGCCTCGTAGCAGCGCATTCGCACCGCGGCGGGTAGATCGTCGTCCTTGGTGGTGCCTACAAGTGGATGCAACAACAATCCATCAACAATTTCCAGAGCAACCTTTTGGAGGTATTCGTGAGCCCGATGAACTGGGTTGCGAGTCTGAAACCCAACAACCGAATTCCAACCAAGTTCGCCGAATCGCCGGCGTGTTTCTGCTGGCGTCAGTGAATACGATGGGAACTCCAACTTTGGCATTGTCAGAAGCGAGATTTTGCCACCAACATACATCTGCGGGGAGTCGAAGACGTTCGCCACGCCAGGATGCTTGCGGTCAGTCGTGCCGTAGACGTAGCGCGCTTCATCCTCAGGGCTTGCTTTGTATATTTCTTCGACTTCAATCGAACCCAACAGCGTGTTGTCGGGCCCGATGAGCGCGGCGGCTCGACCCAGCTTCAGGGCCCTTAGCTCGTTGTCTGCAACCGGTAAGACAATCGGGATTGGCCAAAGCAGACCGTTCGCAAGACGCATCGCTTTGACCGACGACGTGTAATCGTCTTGCTTCATAAAGCCAGTAAGGGGTGAAAAGGCGCCCGTCGCGATGCAGATAACGTCGCAAACGCTTCGCTCCGAGGCGCTAATTCTGGGCGCTGCAACGATGATATCCTGGATTGCTTCTCGCTCGTGCTGCTTCAGCAGCCTGTCAATGATCCTTCCGCCGTGAGGTTCGACGAGCGACTTTTCGACTGCTTTCTGTTGAACAATAGGCAAAATGAAACTCCTAAGTAGCGACTTCGTTCATGGACTCCAATATGATGATTTCTTTTTCGCCGTATTCCCAATGCTTTCCGCCGACCCAATCCTTATAGTAACGAGGCCCACTTTGGTAGTGCGATGGCCCCAACTTTCGCCACCTTGCCTCAAGTAACAGACATTTCTCGCAGCTAGGGAAACCCCGATTTTCTTTGGCGAGCGGCGCTTACCAGCAGGCAAACCGGTGTTGTTTGGGTCAAGTTATTTTGGATGAGTATGTTCAACAATGCCGAGCCCACGCCGTAAAGCGAACACGAGTGACAGCGCCTTCCTGCCGATAGCGCGCAATTCACAATAATCATGCGGACAGCTGTGGTCGTCGGGTTCGATTATCACGTTGGCGTTTTTTGCCGAAAAATGAATGCTCACTCGACTGCTTGGCGATTCCTGGCGTACCCCTCAACGAGAATCGGGTTACTCCGCGCTTTGTTTCGTATTGGCCGCGCCAAGGCGCTAATCAGGTTTGGCGGACCAGCCCCGCACCCGTTGCTTATGGCGGCAGCCAGGGTGTGCAAAGTGCCGATTTTTGTCATTTGGGCAGGATCAGATGTCACCCTGGTTCTCGATCAGCCCTCCAAACTGACGCAAGCAAAGCGCAGTGAGATCACGCATCTCGCAGTGGCACCCTGGCTTGCAGACGAGTTGAAACAGGCCGGCATAAAGGCGCAGTACATTCCAATCATTGGTCTCAACACGGCGATTGGCACTGATGTACCGCGTGAGTTCAATGTGCTGACATACTTGCCAGGTCCTCGCAGGGACTTCTATGGCAAAGCCCATGTTTACGAGGTGGCTCGTCGGCTTCCTGACACGAACTTTCTCATTGTTGGGCCTGGTGCGCCTGACTCGTCTGCCCCGTCTAACGTTCGCTTTTTGGGATGGCTTAAAGATATTACACCCGTCCTTGATCAGTGCACTGTTGTACTGCGAGTTCCCGAACACGACGGCATGTCGCTCGTAGTTTTGGAAGCCCTTGCGCACGGCAAGTTTGTTGTTTGGAAGTACTTGATTCCCGGTGTCAAGCAGGTCACGAGCATCTTCGACACTTGTCAGTATCTTGACCAATTACGTGTCCGGTTCGCCGAACGGAGCCTTGGTTACAACTCGCCCGGTGTGGAGTTCATCGCTAAGATGTATGATGAACGCCAAGTCACCGTCGGCGTGCAACGATTCTTAGACCAGATTGTCGATCAGGCGAATCAAAAGCAAGAGGCGTCTCGACACATAGCTATCGCAGGATTAGAGTTTTTTGCGGCGGATTTGGCCTTCCTTACCAACAAGTTTCAGACTGGATGGAAGGCTGATGTACTTCAATTTGAAACCAGATATGAGATGATCGGTTCGCTCTTGAGCCTGGCAAAAAGTGACGCTTTGTATACGGTTGGCACGCCGGCGTTAGGCCGTGCCGTGAGCATCATCACGAGCCTCATGAGCAAGCCCCGTATCGTGCACTGGGTAGGCAGCGATATTTTGGTCGCCCGCCGCGATCAAAAGGTTGCTGCCAGCTTACGGAAGCCGGGAGTCACCCACCTCACCGAAGTTGGGTGGGAATCAGAAGAACTGCGGTCACTAGGGATTCATGCAACAATCGCTCCGTTGCCGCCCCGATTTTCTTGCGCGGGTTCGGTGCCGCCGCTGCCGAGGCAACTGACTCTTTTGACCTACTTGCCTGCAACGAGGGCAGATTTTTATGGCAGGCAGGAGTTGGAACTCATGATCCGCGCTTTTCGCGGAAAGCCGGTAAAATTCTTGATCGTGGGTGGTGGAACGCTCGACGCAACACGCGATGCAGTCGTCGAGAATCTTGGTTGGTGCTATTCGCTCGCGGATGTTTATCCTAAGGTATCCGCACTCTTCCGATTCACTCCTCGCGATGGACTTTCTCTAATGGTCCTTGAATCACTATCATTCGGCAGATTTGTCCTATGGACGAAAAACTTTCCGTTCGTAAACCAAGTATCGAGCAGTGTCGCCGCGATAGAAGTGTTAAACAAGTTGTTGGACCTCAACGAGCAAGGCATGCTCACGCCGCAGGTAGACGCGGCGCAGTTCATTCAAAAGGAGTATGATCGAAAAAAATGCATCGATCAGATAGCTTCGGCATGGGATGCTGCCATATTAAAAGGGAAGCGCAAGCCGTCAGCGCGTCAGGCCTCGGAGCGATGATGAAGCCTTCAAGAAAAGGAGGCCGCTTCATCGCTCCTCTCTTTCGCGGACAGCCACCCAACTTATCTGGCTAGCAGCAATGCCTCGCTCGCCCTGACTGTCGTTGAGTTCGCTCTAAAGGAAGCACCCGATATGTCGGCAGCTCCTCCGGACAGTTCATCACCGCGCGCGAGGGTTATGACATGCCGATAAGACTGATGTAGCCAGGACGATTTCACAGCCACAGCGTTTCCATTCGCATTGACGATCGCGGCGCAGGGACCAATTGCGATTCCTTTTTGATAGCACGCCGAGAATTCGCGGCGCCACACACCAGGCTGCACCATAAGATCGATCGCACCCAAGCGCATGCTCTGCAGCGGTCCCGCAGGGTAAATGAGGTCCTCAGGCCAGATCGCCAGATTGTTCGTGTTGCTTTCAAGATTCGGCCGCACAATAGTGTGGCCCTCACTGTAAGCCAGCCACGTAATACCGATCGTTACCATGCGCTGTGCTATTTGAGTGGCACTGCCTGCGGGAGAATCGCCCTTGGAAATCAGCAGGTAAGCCCCGGAGGTCGCGTTCGCTGCAGCCATTTCGTTCAAGACCGGTGCATACAGGCTCGGACGCAGCGGACTCGCTGTTGTCGAAACGCAACCTTCGCACGACAACCCCACAAATCTGTTGGTTGCCGCGAAGGCGCTAAGATCCAGCGCAATATTAAATGATGCCTGCTGAAAAAAGAAGTGCATTGGGCTGCCGTTGCTGTGGCTCATCGCCTCGACAAAGTGTGCACGCGCTGCAACTTCGGCAGCATTGTTTGCTATTTCGTGTGTCGACAAGCAATATGAGGGCCACGGATTGCACCCACCGCCGCTCGGGAAGAAGCCTGCATCGGTGACGTCCATAGGGTCATTGTCGATCAGGTAGCCATCATAGCTGTCTGCATGGGTTCGCAAGTAATTGCGCCACCAAGTTTGCAGGCCTGCGGAGTTAGGGTTCATCTCCCAGATAGAACACCCCGACGAGTCCTTGCCGTGAACCCGATGGGCCGCATCGCTGAAACCTGTATCGTGGACGAACCAGCTCTCTGAGGCAGCCGCCACAACGTCAGCATCCGGATGCGATACGCACGATGACGGGCTGTTATTCCATGCGTGGTTCGGATCCATGTAGAACACCGCTTTGCATCCGGTAGAGCCGCGGCAATCACTTACTGATTTTCCGTCGCCCACTGCGTAGGTCACTAATTGGTTCACGCTAGCCGCGGACGCGCCGCCACCTTGCCCAGAAGCGCTGTCCGCCGCCCACGTTGCAATGTGGTAATGTGATGAGGTTGATGCCGACCAGAGGGTTGCCGTCGGTTGTGGCGTCGGGCTCGGTATTGACGCTGAGATCGCCACCTTAGTCGCTGCCAGGTTACCACCGGTCCTGAAGGTACCGTTCACGGTTGCTATCTGTCCGATTCGAATAATCGAGTTTCGGGGGACCACCATAGACTCTGAATACGTCACCAAAACATGGCCGTATGGGCTTCCGGCCTCAAAACTGAACTGCGATGGCGACTGAATTGAGGTCACTGAGCCGCTGATCGACAGCGAGGCTGCAACAGTGGAAGACGGCCCAATCTGAGGCCCCGGCAACTGCGCCACCGGCACCTGTGGTGCCGGCACGGGGTTCGTCAAGGATTTCGGACCTGAGCAGCCACCGGCTACAAATGGCAGCAGGACAAATAAAATTCCAGCCGCGCGATACAATGGAGCGATGCAGGGGCGCACTGCGACCTTCTTTCAAACGCCTACGAGGTTAGCTGACGGGTTAGCGCCGAAAGATAGCACTTCTGCTTTTCGCAGATTCACCCCAATTACGTTATCGGTTCCCCCGCTCCATCAAATGGGAGATGGATTTCGGCGTGGCGGTGAGTGGTAAATATCCTCCAAAACAATAAGGGAAACGTCCACGCCAACTCGTCGATAGTTTTTACGAATCGTGGTTGGCGCAGCCGTTAGTATAGCGATTATAAGTTTGTCTGTCTACCCCCAAGGCAGGTCAGTGGCATCAAGGAGCAAGCAACAGGCCCTCGCTTGGCTGGATGGTCGTCACATTAGGCGTGAACCGCGCTCCGGATATGTTGGAGGTTCCTCCGGATAGCACGTCGCCGCCAGCTAGAGTGATAATGTGCCGGTAGGCCTGCTGCAGCCACGACGATTTGACGGTCACGGCGAATCCATTCGCATTGACGATCACGGCGCAGGGACCAATTGGAACTCCTTTTTGATAGCACGTTCTGAATTCACGGCGCCAAACACCAGGCTGCACCATAAGGTCGATCGCCCCCGAGTGCATGCTCTGCAGCGGCCCTGCAGGATAAACGAGTTCTTCAGGCCAGATCGCCAGATTGTTCGTGTTGCTTTCAAGATTCGCTCGAACAATTGTATGGCCCTCGCTGTAGCCCAGCCAAGCGATGCTAACCGTTACCATGCGCTGAGCCAGCTGGGTAGCGCTGCCTGCAGGTGAGTTGCCTTTGGAAATCAGCAGGTAAGCCCCGGAGGTCGCGTTCACTGCAGCCATTTCGTTCAAGACCGATGCGTACAAGCTCGGACGCAACGGACTCGCCGTTGTGGAGACGCAACCTTCGCACGACAAACCCACGAATCTGTTCGTCGCTGCGAAACCACTAAGATCGAGCGGAATATTAAATGATGCCTGCTGGAAAAAGAAGTGCATCGGGCTGCCGTCGCTGTGGCTCATCGCGTTGACGAAGTTAGCTCGCGCTGCCACTTCCGCAGCATTGCTTGCGATCTCTTGCGTCGAGGTGCAATACGAGGGCCAGGGATCGCACCCGCCGCCGCTCGGAAAGTAGCCGGCATCGATGACGTCCATAATATCATTATCAATAAGGTAGCCGTCATAACTGTTCGCATGAGTTCGCAAATAATTGCGCCACCAAGCTTGCAGGCCCGCGGAGTTAGGATTCATCTCCCAAATCGAACACCCTGACGAATCCTTGCCGTGAACTCGATGAGCTGCATCGCTGAACCCTGTATCGTGAACGAACCAGCTCTCTGAGGCAGCCGCCACCACGTCGGCGTCTGGATGGGACACACACGATGACGGGCTGTTATTCCAGACATGATTTGGATCGAGGTAGAACACCGACTTACAGCCGGAGCCAGCGTGGCAATCCCCCACCGATTTATCGTCGCCCACGGCGTATGTCACCAGTTGATTCACGTTGGCAGCCGAGACCCCGCCACCTTGTCCAAAGGCGCTGTCCGCTGCCCAGGTGGCAATGTGGTATAGGCCGCTTGCGACTGACGTTGGAGAGGGGGTTGGCGTGGGTGACAACGATGGTGTGGGTGTGGGTGTGGGTGTGGGTGAGGGCGGAGGTGTCGATGATCCCAGCGTCACTGCCGTCGCAACAAGTTGGTTGCGGCTGTTGAATGACCCCATGACTGAAACTGACTGTCCGACTTTGATCGTCGAACCGGCGGGCACGACGATTGATTCGGTATATAACACGGGAACATGGCCACTCGGCCCCGCCGTTTGGTAGATGAACTGGGTGGACGACACAATCGAAGTTACGGAACCGGATAACCCCAAAGCGATCAGTGTGGCGACCAACTGGTGCTGTCCGTTGAAGGCGCCAGTTACGGTAACCGGTTGTCCAACTTGGATTGTCGTACCGGAGGGCACCACCATCGATGCAGAATACAACACCGGAACGTGGCCGTACGTGCTCCCGGTTTGGTAGCTAAACTCGGTGGGTGACACGATGGAGGTTGTGGTACCGGTGATTGTGACCTGTGCGGCGGCGCTTGCCGCAGCAAACGGGTGGTCCAGTCGCGGCTGCGGTGGCGTACCGGTCACTGCTTGAGAGCCCGAGCACCCGATCGTCAACAGGGACAAAAACACGAGGACGACCGCGATGGAACGATTGACAGCCGCGACCCGGGAATGCATTGCTACCTTCTTTCCAAACGCAAGCGGAGCGTGTCGCTTGCATGACTTCACGTTGGTCGTGCGTTCAAGTCTAGAAAGTCAGATCGCGACAGCGTTTTGATCATATCCCTTCATATGCCGGCTGCTCTATGACGGGTCTCATCAGATCGGCTGACGAAAAGCACATCTATCACGGTCTATGTGGTCGTATTCTAAGTCACACTATCGAGCGGTGGGCAAAACCTGAAGGAATGCATGAGCAGTACGACGTCTTATTCGCGTGGTCAGCGGGCGGCGATTCAACAGTAGAGTCAGTTTCTTGATGATGAGTTCTTCTGATCAGCGTTCCCATGTGGATCGGCTCATCGCAGACGGTAAGCCCCTTGAGGCGGAATACGAGATCGCGCAGCTCTGGAGGAGTGATCCTTCTTCTGCGGCCTTTGTCGTTTCTCGTTACAAACTGATACGGTCCGGCCTCAGCCTTCGCCCGTGCAAAGTTGCTATCGAACGTTCCTTTACGCTGGAGCCGTTGGAGAATGTCTGTCGCGCCGCGGCCTTCGTCAATGGTATTGACGTCACTTTGCGTCTTGGCCCCTTCAATGCATACGCGCAGGATATGCTAAATCCCGAAAGCGGGCTCTACCAATTCGATCCGGATGTCGTGTTTCTCGCTGTGCTGACGAGCGATGTCGCGCCGGAGCTTTGGACGTGGTCGGCTCGAACCCCTGATGCAGTTGCTCAAGGACTTATGCAGCGCGTCGTCAGCCACTTTCAACAACTGATTGAGACATTTCGAGCTCATAGCGCAAGGTATCTCGTCGTTCATTTGCTGGAGCGACCCGCGTATCCGAACCAAGGAATTCTCGACAACCAAACTCTAGTCAGCCAAATGGCAATAATTGGCAGAATCAACGATGAGCTGCGTCGCTTGGCATGTCGTCAAAAGGGCGTCTACACGCTCGACTATGACGGGCTCATCTCTCGCGTTGGCAGCCTAAATTGGCGGGATGAGGCAAAATGGGAAGCGGTGCGTCTGCCCATTCGATCTGAATTTCACCGCCTTCTGGCACAGGAGTGGTTGAAATTCCTCCATCCAATCAGCGGCAGAATAGCCAAGCTCGTCGCTGTGGATCTTGATAATACGCTGTGGGGCGGTGTTATCGGCGAAGACGGACTTGCGGGCATCAAACTCGGGAAGGAATATCCAGGCGCCGCGTACAGGTCGCTCCAACAAGCGTTGCTCGATCTTCGCGAACGTGGTTTGCTGCTTGCCGTATGCAGCAAGAACAATATTGACGACGCCATGGAGGCTTTTGACAAACATCCGGAGATGCTGTTGAAGCGTGAGGATTTTGCTGCCCTGAGAATCAATTGGAACGACAAAGTAAGCAATCTCCGCGCGATCGCCTCCGAGCTGAACGTCGGTCTTGAGTCGATCGCTTTTGTGGATGACAATCCCGTTGAACGCCAACAGGTACGTTCAGTACTCCCTGAGGTGCAGATTGTAGAGCTACCGGAGAACCCCACTCAATTCGAAAGTATCGTACGGAACTTCCCGGCGTTTGAGAGGCTCGCACTCTCAGAAGAGGACCGCGAACGTAGTTTGTATTACGCCGCCCATGAACGAGCGCTCGAGCTGAGATCGCAATCGAAAACTTTAGAAGAATTTTATCATTTTCTTCACCAACGAGTTGTCATTCAAGCGATTACACCGCTGACACTCACGCGGGTTGCGCAATTGACACAAAAAACGAACCAGTTCAATCTGACAACGCGCCGCTATAGCGAGCAACAGATTCAAGCATTTGCGACGCGCTCCGGCTGGAGGGCCTACACGATTCGCGTCATTGATCGCTATGCCGATAATGGGCTAGTCGGAGTAGCTTTTACAATCGATTCACAGGATACGTGCGAGATCGAAACGTTCTTGTTAAGTTGCCGTGTTATCGGGAGGGGAATCGAGACTGCTTTGTTGGCGCGTATCGTTGAAGAAGCGCGACAACGCGGCATGCGGCATTTGAAGGGACGTTTTATCCCCACGAAAAAGAACCGGCCAGCCCATACTTTTTTTCGTGATAACGGATTTGCTCCACTCGATGAAACTTCCGAAGGCGTTGCCTGGCAACTTGATTTGCAACGAGGGAATGTACCTTGGCCGGCCTGGATCGAGTTACTCGAGGCTGAGGCCACCGTGTGATGGATGAGAGCGTATTCAAAGAGGTTCGTCAACTTGCAGCTGAGACTTTCCAGACCGAAGAAAAGGAGGTCACCGCTGACTCTTCACCTGACACGCTCGAAAACTGGGATTCTATCCAACACCTGAACTTCGTGTTGGCACTGGAGGCTAGATTTCAGATTGAACTTTCAGCCGAAGATATGGAAGGTGCCCGTTCCATCGCGGATGCCGTCAGGATTGTCGAAGCGCGGATCTCTCGGTGAGGATTCGCTCCAGATATTCGATGAGCACTTTGTTTTTGGTATAGACCCAGGTGATTTGGCGTCCTCCGAAAGCGGTAGCGGGCAGAGGTTTGCGAACGACTAGGTCGCCGTTCGATCTGACCGAACGAAGTTGCGCCTCTAAAGAGTTGACCTCGTAACAGAGATGGTGGAATCCTCCTCCACGCTGAAGGAATCTATAGACGGGCGATTCCTTCCCTACTGGTTCCACTAACTCGATCGTGGGATTTTGCGGACGGGTCGGCTGGAAAAAGGCAACGCGGACGCCCTGCAGCGGATCGTAAAAGATTTCCCCATCCCAGAAGAGATTTAGGGACTGCGCAAAACTTGTCGCTATATCCCCAATCGATTTCACGACGTAGCCCACGTGGTGAAAGGTTGGATAATTTTCGAAATCGCCGCTTTGGGCACTGCCCAAGGAGTTAGTTCCTCTCCTGTGATTGATTGGCGGGTTCATATTTCACCCGTGCCACGGACGTGCTATGCCTTTGGAGAAACCTTGAGACTCCTCGCGTATCCGGCATACTATCCTCTGAGTAGATCTCGTTGAGTCCAAAAATCTCCAGGATGCGAATCGCCGTGCGCAGCTCTTCCTGCGTGACCTCGTCTCGCCAGCTGTCAACGACGTTCTTGCCTGTCACAATTGCTGAGTAGTCGGAGGTAACTTCAGATGGACGCTTGATTGCGTCAAACACTCGATCGTCAAAGTTTTTGCCGAGGTAGGCAAAGAGAGCACCGATTTCCTCCTCGGGCCTTTGGGCGAAATGTTCGTAGAAAACGACATGCACTTCGCTTGGTGCACACTGTTGTAAAGGCACGAATTGTTGGATGCACCAACTAAAAATGCCCTGTACGAACTCCGATCGGGTTTTTGCATCTTCGATCTCCGCCCAGTATGGGGTGAGGTGATCGTGAATAAGATCCGACTCTTCAGTGAACTCGGTAAAAAGGAGCTGTCGCTTCTCCGTTGGACGCTTGAGGCGTGACTTCACCATGGCGCAAGGGTGCCGCAGCAGCAAGACGATGGGCGTCGCGGGGAAGTTGATGCGCAGCCATTTTAGCCACAGGTTCGCGCGTACTTCCTTTATTAGGCGTTTGCTCGAAATGAGTCGCCGGTTGAAGATATTGATTTCTGGGCTGTTCCTCACTGTACCGCCGAGTATCGCTTTTGCGGGCTCCAGGTAGGCTGGGTCTCGATTTTCCGGACGCAGGTAAAGTGTTTTCGTGAATGGCTTGCAACTCGGAGTTCTTTCGGGGGTGAAGGGCTCGTACATATAGCGATACGAGTTGTCGTAATTTATGATGTTCGCAACCCAACCACTACCGCTGCGCATCCCGCCGGCCAAGAAGACTGCATTCTTGGCGCCCCCACCGAGATCGATAACTGCGCTCGTGCGAAGCGTCCCAATGATGTGTCTGAGCGGCCGGGGCACTATCTTGCGGTAGAATTCTTGAAAACGGCTTTCAGTGTAGTATTCTTGAGATTTCCCCATCGATTTCAGTCAAAACTCCGATTGTGTCATAGTTGGACCACCAAAGCCCGAGGCGCAATTACGTCAATCTACATCCCATTTTGCGCGTCGCGAGTTGAATTCCGCTTATGCGACCTGTGCCGGACGGGGCCATGCGTTGGGGCTAAAGTTCCAAGCGAGCAAAGCAAGAGCGATATTGCTCTATCGCAAAAAACCAAAACTCTACTGCGTCACCTCTTGAAGGTTTGGATATCATCAGCTCGCTTAGCGGGGCGATCATGCGGAACAATCGAAAGAGGATCTGTCGCGCTTTAACTTGGTTGTGGGTTGGGAATCTGATTTGTGAAGAGAGTCCTGCTGCTCGCCTATTTCTTTCCGCCTCGAGTGTCAACCGGCAGCCTGCGGGCAACATACTTGGCGAAATACTTGCCGAGGTTCGGCTGGCAACCCACCGTCATTTCAGCACGATTCCTAGACGGCGCTCCTCCCCCTTGGGCAACCGTTATCGAGACCGGGTACACCGATGTCATTGCTCGCGCCAAGCGGCTTGTTGGCGTTGCGAGAGGCACATCCGCTCACGAGTTCTTAGGAACGGTGGCACCAAACGTTGGGTCGCGGATGACGACCAAGCAGCTGCTCGTGGCATCCGTTTACGACACTCTTGCGTTCCCTGACCCCCACATAGGCTGGTTCAAGCATGGCGTACCTGTGGTCAAGAAGTTATTACGTGAGGAGCGCTGGGATGCGCTGATCAGCACGTCTTATCCCTATACTGCGCACCTGATTGCGAGACGCGCTCTCAAGGGTCTCGAAACGCCGTGGTTGGCCGACTTGCGCGACCTCTGGCGTGGCAACCTTCAGGTCACAGGAGTTCGCTCAAGCCTTTTTAGCCTGCTCGAACGGAAAACATTGAAGCGAGCAAATGCAATTACGACCGTCTCCGCGCCTTGGGCCGAGCAAGTTGCCAAGAATAATCCTGCTATTCCGACGTTCGAGGTTCGGAATTCGTTTGATCCTGATGATTGGATTGGCATTCCGTATACGCGGCCTGTCAAATGTACCCTTACCTACGCTGGCTCGCTCTATCGAGGGCTGCGCGATCCCGAGCCGTTGTTTGACGCCCTGCTTGAGGAATTTCGCGCAGGCACCATTCAGCGCCAACACCTTGAAATAGTTCTTTATACGACGATGGAAGGCTGGTTAAGCGAGGCCATAGAGCGGCGTGGCCTGCAGGACGTCGTCAAGTTACCAGGTCACGTTCCGCGCCGTGACGTCTTGTACGCTGAGAGAGCAACTTCGGCTAACCTGCTGCTCCTCATGAACTTGGCGCGCGCCACAGGCGTTTACACGGGCAAGATATTCGAATATCTTGGAGCTGGACGGCCTATCCTCACGATTGGAGGGCCGGAACAATCGGTTGTACGGGACGTTATGGCCCGCGCCGGCGGGTGGTATGCACGGAGTCATTCGGAAATCCGAATTGCTCTGAGAACGCTTTATCAGCAGCATACCCGGGGCGATGATGTAAGGCTCAATCCAGATGTCGCTGATGAATTCTCAGCAGTGTCGATGGCCCGGAGCTTCGCGACGCTGCTGGATGGCATGCAAGCGGGATCCAGCTGACTCAAGAGTGTGGCGCAATCGGCTGAGAGCCGCCCCATAGCGAATCGGCATCTGCATTGGTGAGCCACCAACGAACGTCTTCGAGCTGAAAGGTGTCGGATGGCCTGCGGATTGCATACCAAAAATGCTCCCTCCGAAAAACGAAAAGGCTAAGGAAACGTAGGACCTCGCTCGTCAGTTCGTCTCCGTCTACTAATCGTATCATTGCCACGCCCATCGCCAGCAGCGCCTGGCGAAGCAATGCTCCTACGTTTCGAGCATTTTCGAAAGACGCCGGCACAAGTTGCATCGCCAGCAAGATTGCGTACCTGAACCGGCCGACCTCCAGAAGCCGAAGCACCACGTTGCCTTCGCCGGTGGCGCTGCCCAAGTTGAGCGGAATTGCAGCATCGAGCAGGCGCACCGAACAAACGAGATCCCAAAACTCTCGATCTCTGACGACGAAGGCGGTGCCACTTGTATGGTAAGGCATTGGCGCCCGAAAGCTATCAGCGAGGCGAGCTTCGACGGACTGCGGGAGCGCGCCTTGATCTAGCAACAGCGGACTCGGGTAGGCGTATCCCTCAAGTCGTTGCGCGCGCAGCAACGTCACCTCGAACGGCCGCAGGACGGCCACAGCATTGCTACCGCTTCGAATTCGAGCCGCGCGTTTCTCGAAGACTCTCTGCGCTGCTCTGCTCCCAATTGTCGTGAATTTTCTGCCCGGCAAACCCAGCAACGCGTTCCACAAAGAGCCAGCCGCCCTTCCGTATTGATGCTGCGGCAAGACCGCCCAATCGGCTAGCAAGTGCCCGGCGTGAACGCTACCATCCAGCGTAATGGGCATCGGATATGCGCCCATGGTTCCGAGAATATTGTCCCCATTGAAAAACGCATAGAGGCCGCTTCCCGGGCACAGAGCAGCATGCGGATTGCGAAAATATTTGAGCCGTACCGTTTCCCACGCCCCGGCGGATGGATGAAAAGGCCACATCCGAAGCCGAAAATCTTGATAGACCTCCGAATCATCAGATGTCAAGCATCGGACTGACAAAGCACCAAGACCAACCTTTCAGCTCTTGCTTCAACCTGTCGTGTACGACTCTATTGTTGCAATTTCCATGGCTGCATGAAGAACTCCGCCGAAAGCCTAACTCCTCATATCAAAAAGAAAAGAGTTGAGGAGCGAACCACGTAAGTGATTTGAACAGATGGCTACCGATGCACAAAGTATTGAGCTTCCAAAAAAACTACGTTTTGCTGTAATGTGCGCGGGAAGCGAACTTCCTGCCGCTCATGCCAGATGCGTCGAGGAAGTCCTTGCGGTCAAGGGAGTTGAGCTAGCCCTCCTCATAGTCGAGACATCGTCGCCCATCAAGTCTTCCTCGGGCCTGCAGAGACGGCCAATTTTTCCCTTCACGAACCTTTGGACACTGCACGCTCGCTCGTTACGCGACCAAAGGCTTCCGTATCACCGGCCAGTCGAGATGTCGCGGGTTTTTGCTTCTGTGTCAACCGTGAACGCCTCTCAGTTTGGGGAGTTCAATCAGTTCCGGCCCGAAGATATCGCGTCGATAGGCCAATACGATCTTGATTTCATCCTTCGGTTTTCACACGGAGTCCTGCGCGGAGATATTTTGAAAGCTGCCCGGTACGGTGTTTGGGCATTCCACTATGGAGATGAAACAAGATTTCCCGGCCCTGCAGCGTTTTGGGAGATCTATCACGGAGTCGCGGTCACCGGAGCGAATTTGCACCGGCTCACAGATGATCCGCCGGATCGTGTGTGGCTGCTTCAAAAGGGATTCATCGCAACCAGAAGAGCGTCTCATGAAGAGAATCTAGACGCGATCATGTGGGCAACCACCTACATGCCAGCTCGGGTATGCCGGGATATCTTTCAGGACCGTGCCAGTTATTTGAAGGAATCGCCAAAGCTGACGCTTGCTCCGACGTTTCGTACCCCTACTGATTTTGAAATGCTGTGGTATTTGCTCACGACGACGCTGACATGGCTAAAAAAGCAGTTTCAGTCGATTTTCTTCCTCGAGGACTGGAATGTCGGAGTCGTGACCAAACCGGTTCATAAGTTTCTCGACCACGACTTTCGGCCAACGGTTCAATGGCTAGCATATAAGCGAAACGATGCCTTTCTTGCGGATCCATTCTTGCTCAAAGTTGGATCGAGGCTGAAATTGTTGGCAGAGGAGTTCGACTACCATATCAACCGCGGTTACATCGTAGAGGGAGAGCTCAAAAATAATGGGCGAACCGCGCCATCGTTCAGAAAGGTGCTCGATGAAGGCGTCCACATGTCTTATCCGTTTCTCTTCGAACACAAAGGAATATCGTATTGCATGCCTGAGGCGGCACTGAAACGAGGTGTTTTTCTTTACGTTTTTAGCGCAGAGGACGAGCGCTTGACGCCCGCGGCGACGCTGATCTCCGACTTTGCGGCTGTCGATCCGACCATCCTGGAATATCGAGGGCGATGGTGGTTGTTCTGTACAAACCTCGACGACGAAGCGCTGAGCAAGTTGTTTCTTTGGCACGCGCCCACCTTGCTCGGCCCGTGGGAACCGCACGCGGCCAATCCGGTAAAGATGGACGTCCGATCTAGCCGGCCGGCCGGGCGGCCCTTTTTATTTGAGGGCCAATTATACCGGCCGGCCCAAGACTGCTCGATGACCTACGGAGGCGGCGTGACAATCAATAAGGTGACCGCTTTGACAACGCAAGAGTTCTCTGAAGAACCCGCGGTCCGTATTGCGCCCATATGGAAAAGCCCCTACCGAGCTGGCATTCATACGCTGGATTGTAAGGATTCGATAACGGTCATCGACGGCAAACGTTTGGTTTTTGCACCCAAGTTCGCGATGCATCGAATCAAACACAAGCTGCGAAAGCTCGGCGCGCAAGAAGAATAAATTTTATCAGTCAAAGTTCGTGCTATGGGCGTCTACGAATAGCCAAATCGCTGCCTGTTCTCCACTGTGTTTGCGATGATTTCGTCCAATTGTGTGCCGGAGAGTTCCTCGCGCCAAGATGTGTCGAGTCGGATCTTCGATGAGTCCCGAAGTCGCATCCTATTCCCGATGATGTGATGCGGGGCGCTCCGGTAATCGAGAATGGGTGCATCCGCATCCACTCCAAGGAACTTCAGCACGCGTCGCAACTCCGCTTCCGGCTCGGCACAGAGGTCTTCGTAGCGGAGGAGGAGCCACCGTTCAGCGGGGACCGTTCTCTTCAGGCGTTCCATTTGCCAAATCGATCTATTCCACCATCGAATGGCGGTCTGAAGCTTTCGGGGGTCTTTCTTTATGAACGATTTCACGAATGCAGGTGCATCGCGCACCAGGTGAATAACGTAGGGTTGGACGTCACTATACTCGCAGAGCAGCCTCACTCGTGCGGGGTCTTTAGATGCGTCGACGAAGACCGAGGCGCGAGTGATCGTTGCAATCGATTCGGCGAGAGCCGCGTTGCGGCTTCCGATCTCCGTGAGTTCTTTTCCCCAACCAGGAAGCTTGTGGACGAGCTTGTCGCGAAGTACATCTGCGAAATTGCTTGCGAGAGATCGCACGGCTACGCGCTGCAGCAAACTATTGTCGCTTACTTCGAAGGCAGTATTCCAGTGATCGGCGTCAAAGCGGTGACCTCTCTGTTGCATTTCTCGACTTACTTCAGACCAAAACTGGCAGCTATCAAGGCGTGCGCCGCAGGAGCAGGGGAAAAGACCTGGATTCACCCTCGGGATAGACCATGCGACCTCACCAACGCTGGCTACTCCTGGTTGCGCGTTGAGCAGAAAAGACATGAGCGTTGAACCACAGTTCGATGTGCCCCCTATGTAGCCGTACGTGGGGGTAATTGAATCCTGAGCACCGGTCACACGTGCATGCGTCACGCTGTCCAGGCCTAGCGAATTAGAATGGCGGCTGCGCCGCCCGGTAGCGAGCTAGGCACCGATGCTTGGAACTCGAGTGTTCCCCCATCCCAGGTACCGTCCCCGTTGAGGACCACCTGTTTAGAGTAGCCTGCAGGTACCGGAACCGTCTCGTTATTTGGGTTAACGACGCTAGCACAAGCACCCAGGGTCCTACCCTGAAAGTAACACTGACCGAACTCGCGCACGTACGCGCCACTGGACTGTTTCAAGTCCCAAATATGCTGGGCCGTCGCTAGCGGATTTGTGGGTACAAAACTTTGTTCGGGAAAAATCAGCACCCGACTGGGGGTGCGTACATTTTCTCTGATAACAGAGTGTGACTTGTCATAAGTGAGGAGCCAGGAAGCGTAGGCGTAAAGCCGAGCCTGATTTTCCATGCCTCTTTGAGCGCCGGGGGCGCAAATCGCCCATTTTCCCTGACTGGTGGTCGCCAGTAACGATTCAGCGTCGGACGTCCAATGTCGACCAACCTTAAACCGCGCCACATTGGTGAAACACCCTTCCGCGAGCCCCCCCGCCGCCACAGACAAAAGCTGCGTGGAAAGCGATGCGCGTCCTAGGGCCTTATCGCTGTTGGATAGGCCGTTAAAAACTACGGGAAGCGCCGAGTGCGCGATAAGGGCCTTCATGCCATCGACCAGCTCCTCGTTCGATCGTAGTTCTGCTGGGCTATCAGTGGATGGGTAAACATGTCCCTGAATATCCACAGATGCGTCATCGAAAAAAATGAAGTCGTATGCTCCGGTAGCCTTTGCCTTTTGCGTCGTGCTTTCAAACTCTGCTTGAGTCTCGGGCGCTGCCGGGTTTGGGAAATTCTGTTCGTCACGCCCACCGTGCAGCGGTGCCGCAATGCGAGCACCTTGGGCATTATGAAGCCAAGCATTTTCCGGTAGGTCGGAATAGGGTTCCTTTCGCGCCACAATTACCCTAAGAGGATCGGTGTAGAACATCCCGTAGCGTCCCCCCGCCCTTTTGAAACTGAGAACCGTTGCCGGCTCCCCCTCCACAAAGTCAGCGTGCTCTGCCATCCAATGGGGGTCAGCTGCCACGCCTCCGAAATATCGGCCATAGTATGCGGCAACCATGACACGAACTTGTCCGCCGGTGGAAGCCGCTGACGGTGCTGCATCCGCGGCGGAACTCCGAAGCCCCTGGAGCGACGAAACCCCAATCGCAGCCACGAGGGCTGCCAAAGTGATTGTTTTCACCTTCATAATGGACTCCGATGAGTACCGAATGATAATACAAAAACGAATGTTGATGACCAAAAGTTCTACGTTTGGTCCGCTGAAGCATCCCGCCTTGCGGAAATGAAACTTGCGGCAATAGCAAAATGCCGTTCACACATGTGACGGCTACCGTTCGCCTGGGAATTCGATGTGCGCGGCGAAAGATTGCGTGCCGCCGGCATATCGCTATTGCGCTAGCAGAAGGACCCCACCGGCGCCAACTCTGGTTGCGTTCGGCGCAAAAGCGGCTCCGCTCACATCTGCGACTCCGCCCGAGAGCTCATCGCCGCCCGACAATGTTATGATGTGGCCATAGGTTCTCGATAGCCAGGCGGATGAGACAGTAACCGTGCTACCGCTCGAGTTGACAATTGCCGCACAGCGCCCGAAGAATCGGCCGGCCTGGTAACAGAAAGCGAACTCACGTCGCCAAACACCCGCGGCAACCTGTAAATCGTTGGGAGAAGATATCATGCTTTGCAGCGGGGCTGCTGGGTAGATAAGTTCCTCGGGCCAAACGGCGAGGTTGTTGGTGCGGCTCTCAAGATTCGCCCGGACAATGGTGTGGCCCTCACTATAGCCCAGCCACGCAATACCCATCGTTACCAAGCGTTGCGAGATCTGAGTGACACTTCCGGCCGGAGAATCGCCTTTGGAAATCAGTACATAGGCGCCGGATGTTGCGTTGACCGCCGCCATTTCCTTCAGAACCGATGCGTACAAATTTGGGCGCAGCGGGCTCGCCGTTGTGGAAACGCAACCTTCGCACGAAAGACCCACAAATCTGTTGGTTGCTACGAACGCACTTACGTCGAGCGGGATGTTGAAGGACGCCTGCTGGAAAAAGAAGTGCATAGGACTGCCGTCGCTATGGCTCATCGCATTGACGAAATTCGCGTGAGCTGCCACTTCCGCAGTATTATCTGCTATCTCTTGCGTCGAGGTGCAAAGGGTGGGCCAGGGATCGCAGCCACCGCCGCCCGCGCTCGAAAAGAACCCGGCATCGGTAACGTCCATAATATCGTTGTCGATCAGGTAGCTGTCGTAGTTATCCGCATTGCTCCGCAGGTAATTGCGCCACCACGCTTGCAGGCCGGCAGAATTAGGATTGAGCTCCCAAATGTAACACCCGGAAGAATCCTTGCCATGGACTCGATGGGCTGCATCGCTGAATCCCGTATCATGCACAAACCAGCTCTCTGAGGCGGCCGCCACCACGTCGGCATCCGGATGCGATACGCAAGATGAAGGGCTGTCGTTCCAGACGTGATTCGGATCGAGGTAGAACACCGATTTACAGCCATTGAAGCTACCGTGGCAGTCATTCGCCGCTTTTCCATCGCCAATTGCGTACGACACCAACTGATTCACGGTGGCGGCGGACACACTGCCGCCTTGGCCAAAAGCGCTGTCGGCTGCCCACGTGGCAATATGGTAGAGACCGCTTGGCACCGGCGTCGGTGTTGCCGTTCGCGTGGGACTGGGAGTCGGCGTGGGCGAGGGGTGCGGCGTCGCGGTTGAAGATGGCGAGGGGTGTGGTGTGGGCGTCCTTGACGGACGAGGTGTTGGCGATCGCGACGGATCGGCGCTGGGCGTCGCGCTCGGGGCCGCGGATCGCCCGGGCGTTGCTAGCACGTTGAGACCAGACGACGGACCGTTGGATACGCCAGCACCGCCACCGCAACCAGTCACCGCGAAGCCAAACGTCAGTAGAACGGAGAAAGCGATAATCAGTGGTGCCTGTATTTTGTGACGGTCCACGTTCAAACTCCAAACGCCTTCGCAAATGCACAAGCGCGACGGTTTCACCATCATATTTGTTTGTATGCGCTTATTCTGTGATAAGGCTCATAGAACGTCCGGACCTACAACACAACGACGTCTTCTTGAAGCGCACAGCTTCAGAGGTGTTTCAGATCACGGCGCGGATGAAGTGGAGAGAGAAAGTCTCTTCGATTGCGATCGAGGCGAGAAATCTAGGCCTTTGTCATACCTTGTAGCATCGAGTGGTGTGCGCTGGTGATTTCCCTGAGTGCCGCGACGACATCTTCCACGTCATTCGCAGTCATGCTGGGATAAAGAGGTAGCGAAAGAATCTTTTGTGAAATTCGATCGGTAGTCTTGAGGTCCACCTTCTTCGATCGCTGGTACGCGGAAAAACTGTGCGTCGGAATAAAGTGAACGCTTGTTCCAATGTTTCGGATTCGCAGCTCCTCGATGAGCTCATCGCGCGATATGCCAGCGTCGTTTTCTTCGACGGAGATCGCAAAAATACACCAGCTGTGCCGGTTGGGTTTTTGAGCAAAATACGCGACAGGTTTTACCCCCGGAATGGAAGCCAACTTCTCAATGTAAAGTTCGGCGAGAGAATCGCGTAAAGATTGCAGCACTGACAGCTTTTTTAGCTGCGACAGGCCAAGTACCGCAGTCATGTCAGGCAGATTGCATTTGTATCCGACCTCGATGACGTCGTATTCCCACGTTCCGCCTTTCATGTAGCGCTTCCAGGCATCGCGATCCATTCCATGGAGGGAAAGAACCCTCACTTTCTCAGCGAGCTGATCATCGTTCGTCAGGAGCATGCCGCCCTCAGCCGACGTAATGTTCTTCGTAGCATAGAAGCTGAATGCGGCCGCGTCTGAATACGAACCGGGCCAGCGTCCTCCATCGATCGTTCCTACAGCATGCGCGGCATCTTCGAGCACCGAAATGCCGAGTGGTTTGGCAAGAGCGGAAATCTCGCGAATTCCTCCAGGTTGTCCGCCGTAGTGCATAGGGATGATGACTTTTGTCTTTGGCCCAATCGCAGGCTTGATGGTTTCCGGCGTGATGCAAAGCGTGGCGGGATCAACGTCGCAAAACACCGGCTCGCCCCCAAGGCCGCGCACACACTCCGCTCCGGCCACAAATGAGAGCGACGGCATTACGACTTCGTCGCCCGGGCCGACGCCCAGAGCGACCAGCCCAAGTTGCAACGCCGCGGTGCAACTGTTGACCGCAATGGCGTGACGAACGCCAGCCATCGATGCAAACGTGCTTTCAAACTCCTTCACCTTCGGTCCGGTGGTGAGCCAACCACGAGTCATGCAGTCGGTGACCGAGTCAATGTCGCCCTGATCAATGTGTGGCTTGTAATAGGGCAAGAAATCCTTACGCATGGTTGCGGACTTTCTGGTGAACCGAAGGGAAGAGATTTTCATCCGGTAATTTGGCGAGTCGCACCGGCGGCAGCACTGCATACACGCTGTGTGAACTATTGAGCGCGAGGGATCTCGCGGCGGCCATGAACCCAAAGGCTAGCCATATATATTTGTCCGGCAGACTTGGCAGAAAGAGCGATGCCACAAACAACCCAAGTATGGTGCTTTCGAGAGCTATTCGCAGGTCGTAGAGCGGCTCCGATTTCGTGATGAAGCTCAACATGCGCCATTGTTGATACCAGGCAATAAGCCCTAAGGCCAAACCGATAATCCCGAGCTCGACTGCCAACCCGAGAAACACATTGTGTGAAGCCCGATGCCAGCCTGCGATGTAGTTCTGGTATATAAAGATATACGCTTTATCATACGCCACAGGGAAATTTCCTACACCTGCCCCGACAAGCCAGTGATTTTTGAAGGCTTCGAAGCCCACCTTCCAAATCGAAAGCCTGCCAGCTCCTCCCGTCTTCATGGCGTCGCCGAAGCGAGCGAATGGATTTGTCAATATGAGAGTTGTGCCGAGACCGACCACGCAAAACAACAGTACTTGGGCTCGATGACGACCACGGATCAACAAATAGATCATCATCATACCAATGGCAAGCTCAGCTCCGCGAGAAGCGCTTACGTAAATTCCTCCTAAGAGGACAAGAAGTACTCCGATCAGCGCCAGCTTAGTCACAGACCATTGACGCTGCAAGATGAACGTCATCATGAGCGCTATCGGGAGCAGCAGCGCAGCCGCAAATGCGTTAGGATCGATATGACTCTCTCCCACCCGGACGAAGACTCGAGAAGCGACTTGTTGATCGATAGTCGCGTTTTGGACATTAATGCCGGAGTGGAACAAATGAACGGCGTAAAACGAAGCCACGAAGGCCCCTAATATTACGGTTATGGAAAAGAGCTTAAAGTCGGTGGGCGTCAACGGCATCATTGCGATGACGAGATACAGCACCATCAGCTCCGCATACGTAATCAATCTTGTCGTCGCCTCGACGGAATCGAGAGCCCAGAAAACGCTGAGCGCCATCCACACGAGTAAACCCAGCCACAACCAAACCGCTCGATGAGGCGGAACCCAACGGCGATTTCGAACCAGCGCGAATACAAGTGCAAGGCCGGCGCATATCGCAACGAGCTTCGTCACCGTGCCATAACGCGGGTCGAGCGAAAGAAGATTATCAAATGGCACCAGTAAGACGTACAAACCCAGCGGGAAAAGGAACGGCCTCACAACTGCGGTGTAAAGCAACATTGGCAGGACTAGGACAACAATGCCAACGGCAAGAGTACGTTTATCATCTCCGTACACGAGAAGGTGGCTGCCCAAGGCTAGCACCAGGATTCCCATAATTAGAAGGCTGACTATCTTTATGACCTTCAAATTACGCGTTATCGAATCTCTCACAACCGCTATGACCTGCATCAGGCTATCGCTCTTTTCGATGCCGAGCGCGCAAGTAGAATCTCGGCTATCCGTAGTGCCGTCTTTCCATCCCCAAAATGGCTGCCTGGGGCAGTTGAGGGTTTCGCACGCATCGCGTACTTGCAAATAAGATCGGGATCGTTGCCCACAAGTATGTTCCAACCGTCCTTGAGCGTCTCCGGCCATTCTGTTTCGTCGCGCAGCGTCACGCAAGGAACTTTGAGGGTGAGCGCTTCCTTTTGCATCCCACCGGAATCGGTGAGCACCACGCGCGCGTGCGCCTGCAGGGCGATCATGTCACTGTAAGAAAGCGGCTCGCATGACAGTACGTTGGTCTTTGGAAACTTGTCCAAAGACACGTTGAACAGCGGTAAGGTTCTGGGGTGAACCGGAAAGATTACCGGAAAATCCAATTTGTGAAGCCCCTCAAGGATCTTTTCGAAAACGCGGCTATCCTCGGTGTTCGCTGCACGGTGGATCGTGACCACGCCAAAAGAACCCGGCCGCAGACCAAAGCGCTCGAGAACGGGTGGGGGTTGCGGTAAGCCTTGCAACGTCGAATCTACCAAATCGACCATCAAATCGCCGACTAGATGCACGCCCGTAGTGATGCCCTCGTTTGCGAGGTGTGTCACCGCAAGGGGAGTAGGAGCAAAATGCGCATCTGCGATATGATCCGCGACGACCCG
>Ga0209168_10000557_pt1 | contig 34831 bp, 36 predicted proteins | sample Coa_R1_FD_187156 | JGI IMG/M metagenome (GOLD analysis project Ga0209168, IMG submission 187156) | Surface soil microbial communities from Centralia Pennsylvania, which are recovering from an underground coalmine fire - Coalmine... | ecosystem: Environmental > Terrestrial > Soil > Unclassified ...
TCGTACCTGTTCCACCGCAAGGGGGTCATCGTCGTCGACAAGAGGGGGGGAGGGGAGGTGGGTGGGGTGACCGAGGACGACGTGCTGGCGGCCGTGCTCGACGCGGGCGCCGAGGAGGTCAACGACCTCGGTGAGTCCTTCGAGGTCGTGTCCGAGCCGGCCGACCTGGTGGCGACGCGCACCGCGCTGCAGGACGCCGGCATCGACTACGACTCGGCGGACGTGGCCTTCCTGCCCAGCGTCGAGATCGACCTCGACGAGGACCAGGCCAGGCGGGTTTTCCGGCTGATCGAGGCGCTCGAGGACTCCGACGACGTGCAGGACGTGTACGCCAATTACTCGGTCTCCGACGAGATCATGGAGAAGCTCGACTGACACCCGGCGCTGATCACCCCGTCCTGATCCGTGCGCTCCGTCCCGGCGACGACCTGGACGCGCAAGTCGACCTATCCGTCCGGTCCTTCGGCCCGCGGGGGCGTGACGAGCGACGGCAGGCGATCGCGGACCAGATCGCCGCGGGCCGGTCCCTCGGCGCGTTCGACGGCGACCGGCCGGTCGGGGCGGCCGTCTTCCACGACATGCGGCAGTGGTGGTCCGGCCGGGCCGTGCCGATGGCCGGCGTGGCCAGCGTCCGAGTGGCGCCCGAGGACCGGGGCCGGGGCATCGCCCGGCGGCTGATGGCCGCCGTGCTGGCTGACGTGGCGGCTCGCGGTTACCCGCTGTCGGTGCTGTACCCGGCGACGATGCCGCTGTACCGGTCGTTCGGCTGGGAACTGGCCGGCGTGCGCGAGACCGCCGTGATCCCGGCGAGGTCCCTGCGCGACCTGGTGCCGCCCGATCCCGTCATCCCCGCGATCCCGGACGTCACGCCCGGGTCGGCGCGCTTGCGGCGCGCCGCACCCGGCGACGCCGAGGCGGTGCTCGCCGTGGTCGGCCGGGTCCGTGAGGTGGCCCGGGACAGCGGCCCGATCACCTGGGACGCGGCGACGGTGGACTCGTGGCTGGCCGATCCGGACGTTTACGCCTACCTCTGCGACGACGGCTTCCTGGTCTACGGGTGGCACAACGGGAATCACGCCCTGTTCGTCGACGGTGCTGAGGCGGTCTCCGCGTCGACCCAGCGTTCGTTCTGGTCCCACATCGGCTCGCACGCCTCGATCGCGGACCAGGTGTACGCGTGCCTGAGCCCGGCCGACGCGTTCTGGCTGCTGACCCGCGAGCGCGACGCGCAGGTGCACCGCCGCTCGATGTGGATGCTCCGGGTGGTCGACGCCCAGGCCGCCATCGCCGCGCGCGGCTTCCCGGCCGCCGTATCGGCCAGCGTGCCGCTGGCCATCACCGACCAGACGCGTCCGGTCAACTCCGGGCGGTGGCAGCTCACCGTGGCCGACAGCAAGGGCGCACTGGAACCGCTGGCCGGAGACGCGGGCACGCCGCTTGCGCTGGGGGCGCGCGGCCTGGCGGCGCTGTACGCCGGGACCCCGGTCGGTACGCTGCGCCAGGCAGGCCTGGCCGCGGGCGGTTCGCCCGCGGCCGACGCGGTCCTGGACGCGGCGTTCGCCGGGACCGCCTACATGCTCGATTCCTTCTGACGGCAAATTCCGCAACACGCGGTCCCGGTGCGCGACCGGAGCGCCGCGCCCCGGTAGGTTCGTCACGAACAGATGTTCGTGGACTTCGCGCGCCGGATGGAGCATTCCGTGGGCCTCACCTATGCGCGGCACCCCATCCGGGTGCTCGGCGTCGACCCCGGGCTGACCAGGTGCGGCGTCGGCGTGGTGGACGGGGCACCGGGCCGGGCGCTCAGCCTGGTCCGGGTCGGGGTGATCAGGACCTCGGCCACCGACGACATCGCGGTCCGGCTGCTGGCCATCGAGACCGAGATCGAGCAGTGGCTGGACGCGTGCCAGCCCGACGCGGTGGCCGTCGAGCGTGTCTTCAGCCAGCAGAACGTGCGGACCGTGATGGGCACCGCCCAGGCCGGCGCGGTCGCGATCGTGTGCGCCGCCCGCCGCGGGCTGCCGGTCGCCACCCACACCCCCAGCGAGGTCAAGGCGGCCGTGACCGGCAACGGCCGGGCCGGCAAGGAGCAGGTGACCATGATGGTGACCAAGCTGCTGCGGATCACCGACCCGCCTCGCCCCGCCGACGCGGCCGACGCGCTCGCGCTGGCCATCTGCCACGTCTGGCGCGGCAGCGCCCCGATGACGACCGGCATCCCGCTCGCGGCCGGCCTGAGGAGGTAGCTCGTGATCGCTCATCTGCGCGGCACGGTCGCCGCGGTGTCCCCGGACGGCGCCGTCATCGAGGTCGGCGGCGTCGGGATGCGGGTGCAGTGCACGCCGGGGACCCTGGCCACGCTCAGACCGGGCGAGGCGGCCCAGGTCGCCACGTCCCTGGTGGTCAGGGAAGACTCACTGACCCTGTACGGCTTCGCCTCCGACGACGAGCGGAACGTCTTCGAGTTGCTCCAGACGGCCAGCGGCGTCGGCCCGCGGCTGGCGCTGGCCATGCTGGCCGTGCACGCACCCGACGCGCTGCGCCGCGCCGTCTCGACCGAGGACCTGGGCGCGCTGACCATGGTGCCGGGCATCGGTAAGAAGGGGGCCGAACGGATCGTGCTCGAGTTGCGGGACCGGCTCGGCCCGCCAGGCGAAAGCGGCGGCACGGGCGGCCTGCCCGGCGCCCGGCCGCAGCGCGCCGCCCAGTGGCGGGACCAGGTGCAGTCCGGCCTGGTCAACCTGGGCTGGGCCGCCCGTGACGCCGACCAGGCGATCGCGGCGCTTGAGGAGGACGGCACCATCGGCGCGGCCAACGGCGAACCCGTCGACGTCGCCGTCGTCCTGCGCGCCGCGCTGCGAAAACTTTCTAAGCAATGACCGAGGACCGGGACTGGATGGCCAGAGCCGAGGACGCCGAGCTCGCCGCTCGCCGCCAGCGGATAGATCGCGACGCCGACGGGGCCGGCGGGATGGTCTCCGCGCTGGCCGGCGCGGACGAGCGCGACATCGAGGGCGCGCTGCGGCCAAAGCGGCTCGCCGAGTTCACCGGCCAGGCCCGGGTCCGCGAGCAGCTGTCGCTGATTCTGCAGAGCGCGCTGCGCCGCGGTCGGCCACCGGACCACGTGCTGCTAGCTGGCCCGCCCGGCCTGGGCAAGACCACGATCGCGATGATCGTGGCCGCCGAGCTCGGCGCGCCGATGCGCATGACCAGCGGCCCGGCGATCGAGCGGTCCGGCGACCTGGTCGCCACCTTGTCCACCCTCAGCGAGGGCGAGGTGGTCTTCATCGACGAGATCCACCGCCTGCCCAGGCCCGCCGAGGAGATGCTCTACCTGGCCATGGAGGATTTCCGGGTCGACGTGGTGATCGGGAAGGGGCCGGGTGCGACCGCCCTCCCGCTGGAGATCGCGCCGTTCACGCTAGTCGGGGCGACCACCAGGGCGGGGCTGCTGCCCGCGCCGCTGCGAGACAGGTTCGGCTTCACCGCGCATCTGGATTTCTACGCTCCCGACGAGATCGAGCACATCATCCGCAGGTCCGCCGGGCTGCTCGGGGTGACGCTCACCGACGAGGGCGCGACCGAGCTCTCCACCCGGTCGAGGGGCACACCGCGGATCGCCAACCGGCTGCTGCGCCGGGTGCGTGACTACGCCGAGGTCCGGGCCGACGGCGTGGTGACCAGGGAGATCGCATGCACCGCGCTGGAACTGTACGAGGTGGACGCCTACGGCTTGGACCGGCTCGACCGGGGCGTGCTCGAGGCGTTGGTCCGCCGGTTCGGCGGCGGGCCGGTCGGCCTCTCCACGCTCGCGATGGCGCTGGGTGAGGAGGCCGAGACGGTCGAGGTGGTGGCGGAACCTTTCCTGGTCCGCCGCGGGCTGCTGGCCCGAACCCCGCGCGGCCGGGTCGCCACCGCGGCCGGCTGGGCCCACCTCGGCCTGACCCCGCCGCCGTCGCTGGCCGAATTGCCGACCCTGTTTGACTAATCGCGTCGCGCCGCCCGCGGGGGCCGACGGGCCCCCGGCGGTGCGACACTACGGCGAGCAACCGCAGCGGGCATGCGGGGGGTTCGGGGGGTCGCCCCCCGAACGATAGAGTCACGATCGCTGGCAAAACACCGTAGCCTGTTGGTGCGCGGTCAAAGCGCGGCTAAACTTCGGCAGTTGGTCGTTGGCCTTCGCCGCGACCATGCATGGAGAACCAACTGGAAGGATGCCCCGGTCATGGGGAGTTTCTCAGCGGTCGTCGCGGCGACCTCGAACAATAAAGGCAGCAGTTCGTATACGTTCCTGCTCCTGATCGTGCTGGTCTTCGTCGGCTTTTACTTCCTGATGATCCGCCCGCAGCGACGCCGCCAGCAGCAGGCGCAGCAGAACCAGCGCACTCTCAGCCCTGGAGCCGAGGTCCGGACCACGGCCGGCATGTACGCCACCGTCTCCGCGGTCGACGGCGACGACGTCATCCTCGAGGTCGCGCCCGGCGTGGAGGTCCGCTACATGCGCCGCGCGGTCATGGAGGTCATCACCCCTGGCGACGAGCCCGAGGAGACCGAGACCGTCACCGACGCGCACGATGAGGGCTACGCCGAGGACGACGTGCCGGAGGACGCTGAGGACCACGACCACGCCGAGTCCGCCGCGGATGGCCTCGCCGACTCGCACGACGGCAACCTGGCCAAGTCCGACAAGGACAACGTGTTCTGAGCTGCCGCCCGGCAGCAGGTCTTACGGGGAACGACGGATCTACGGACAGGCGGAGAAGTGGCAGGCCCTACGAAGACCGTCCCGCATCCGGGACGGGCGCTCGCGGCGCTCATCGCGCTCATCGTGATCATGCTGCTGGCCATCGCAGGCGGGGACCTGTTCAGCCCGGGCCAGTGGCACAAGGACTTCAAGATCGGGCTCGGGCTCGACCTGTCCAGCGGTACCCAGCTCAGCATGAAGGCGAGCACTCTGAACGGCGGCACCCCGCCCGCCGCCGAGATGCAAGAGGCCATCACCATCATCTTGTCCCGGGTGAACGCCAGCGGTAACACCGGTGCCGAGGTGCAGACCCAGGGCAGCAACATCCTCAACGTGTCGGTCCCGGGTAAGACCAGCCAGCAGACCACTCAGCTGGTGAGTGAGACGGCGCTGCTCAACTTCCGGCAGACGCTGCTCTACCAGCCGTACAGCGCCACGCCCAGCACCCCGGTCCCCTCCGTCTCGCCCAGCGCGAGCGCGTCGACAGGCGCGAGCCCGTCGGCCAGCGCGACCCCGACGGCGTCGCCCTCGGCCAGCGCGACCAGCACGGCCAAGACCTCGGCCAAGATCGTCCCGGCCGCGAGCTCCAGCGCCAGCCCTTCGGCCAGCGGGACCGCGTCGGCCAACACCTCAACCTCGCCTTCGGCGTCCGCGTCGGCCAGCCCCAGCCCGAGCGCTAGCTCGACCGCGGCCACCCCCACGTATTTCGGTGACCCGAGCCTGGTTAACAAGCAGACGCTCGCGCTGTTCAACAAGGTGAGCTGCAAGCCGGGCGACACCACGCAGTGGAAGAAAGAGGCCGGGTACAACAACCCGCAGGACTACGACAACGCGAGCGCGCAGATCGTGTCGTGCGACTCGAGCGGCGGCAAGTACGCCCTGGACGTGGCCAAGGTGAAGGGCACCGATATCGCCAGTGCCACCGCCGAGCTGTCCACCACCAGCAACCAGTGGGAAGTGCTGGTGACGCTCAAGAGCGGAGGCGCCACCGCCTTCGCGAACCTGACCTCGGCGCAGTCCAGCAAGTACTTCGCGGGCGCCTCGACCAACGAGGATGACTTCTGGCTGGACACCATCGCGGTGGTCCTGGACGGCAACGTGGTCACCGCGCCGGAGACGAACGGGGCCATTCCGGGCGGCACCGCCCAGATCACCGGCAACTTCAACCAGGCGTCGGCTACGCAGCTGCAGAACGTGCTGAAGTACGGCTCCCTGCCGTTGAACTTCACCATCCTCAGCGATGACACGGTGTCGGCCACCCTCGGCCACGCCCAGCTGGTCGGCGGCCTGATCGCGGCCGCCATCGGGCTGGCCCTGGTAGTGATCTACTCGTTCCTGTACTACCGGGGCCTCGGCCTGGTGTCGGTGCTCAGCCTGGTGATCGCCGGCGTGCTGGCCCTGCTGTCGGTGATGCTGCTCAGCAAGTACCAGAACTTCCACCTGGAGCTGGCCGGGATCGCGGGCCTGATCGTGGCCATCGGCATCACGGCAGACTCGTTCGTCGTGTTCTTCGAGCGATTGCGGGACGAGGTCCGCGAGGGTAAAGCACTGCGCCCGGCGGTCGAGGCGGGCTGGAAACGGGCCCGGCGGACGATCCTGGTCTCCGACACGGTATCGTTCATCGCCGCGCTGCTGCTGTACTACTTCTCCATCGGCGAGGTCAAGGGCTTCGCGTACACCCTCGGCCTGACCACGCTCATCGACATCATCGTCGTGTTCTTGTTCACCAAGCCGATGGTGACCATCCTGGCCCGCACCAAGTTCTACGGCAACGGCCACCCCCTGTCTGGGCTGGACCCGAAGCGGCTCGGGGCCCGCACTCCGTGGCGATCCTCGGTCCGGCGCGACCAGGTCAGACGGCAACCAGGCAGCGCGCCTCGGAGCACAGTGTCCCGCAACACAGGGGAGGCGTGATGTCGCGGCTCGGCAACATCGGCGGCAGGCTCTACCGTGGCGAGGTCTCCTACAACTTCGTCGGCCGCCAGCGCCGGTGGTATGCGATCTCCGGCGCGATCCTGCTCATCAGCATCGTGGCCCTGTTCGTCCGGGGTCTGGACTTCAGCGTCGACTTCAAGGGCGGCGCGGTCTTCCAGTTCACCGCGCCCTCGGTGACGCAGAGCCAGGTCGAGAACACGGTGACTCATGCGGGCGTCGACGGCGCGGTCGTCCAGCAGCTCACCGGCAGGCTGGGCAACAAGTCCTGGAACGTGCAGACCAGGTCGCTGACCAACGCCGAAACCAACACCGTCGAGAACGCGCTGACCAGCCAGCTCCACGCGAAGATCACGGGCACCACGTTCGTCGGACCGAGCTGGGGCGGCCAGATCACCAGCAAGGCGGTCCAGGCTCTGATCACGTTCATGATCGTGATCGTGCTGTACCTGTCGATCGCCTTCGAGTGGAAGATGGCGGTCGCCGCCTTCGTGGCGCTCATCCACGACCTGGTCATCGCCACCGGCGTGTACGCGCTGACCGGCTTCCAGGTCAGCCCCGCGACCGTCATCGGCCTGCTGACCATCCTGGGTTATTCGCTGTACGACACCGTGGTCGTCTTCGACAAGGTCCGGGAAAATACCGCCGGCCTGCTCGGCGGAGCGAGGAGCACCTACAGCGAGGCCGCCAACCTGGCCCTGAACCAGACCCTGGTCAGGTCGATCAACACCTCCCTGATCGCGCTGCTGCCGGTGGCCGCGATCTTGTTCGTCGGCGGCGGCCTGCTCGGCGCCGGCGAGCTGAAGGACCTGGCTCTGGTGCTGTTCGTCGGCATGCTGTCCGGCACCTACTCCTCGATCTTCATCGCCACCCCGGTGCTGGCCGACCTGAAGGAACGGGAGCCGCAGTATCAGGCGCTGGCCAAGCGGGTCAGCGTCCGCGCGTCAGGCGGCCGGGCGGCCAAGCGCTCCGCCGCCAAGGCGGGCAGCCGCTCGGTGACCGCGGCCGCGCAGGCGCCATTGCCGGAGGACGACACCGGTGACGTCGAGGCCGACACCGACTTCGAGGACGATGCCGCCGCGGCGCCGCCCGCCAGTGCCCTGAGCACCACCCGGGTTCCGGCCGCCCGCGGCACGCCGGGCACCGCCCGCCCCGGCCCGCGGCAGCAGCCGCGCCGCACCGGCGGCTCGACCAGGGGCCGCCCGGCGGGCAAGAAGAAGCGGCGCTGAGCATGGCCGACCAGGCGGAGGCTCCCGAGCTGACCCGCCTCATCGCGGCCCGGATCCGTGACGTCCCGGACTACCCGCAGCGCGGCGTGGTGTTCAAGGACATCACGCCGCTGCTGGCCGACGGCGAAGCGTTCCGCGCGGTGATCGAGGTCCTGGCCGGTACCTACGGGCCGGTGGACAAGGTTGCGGGCATCGAGGCGCGCGGCTTCATCCTGGCCGCGCCGGTGGCGGCCCGGCTCGGCGCGGGCTTCATCCCGATCAGGAAGAAGGGCAAGCTGCCCGGGGTGACGTTCGCGGAGGATTACCAACTCGAGTACGGCACCGCCACGATCGAGGTGCTGACCGACGCCTTCGATCCCGGCGATCGCGTCCTGGTCATCGACGACGTCCTGGCCACCGGCGGCACCGCCCGCGCCACGGTCGACCTGGTGCAGCGCACGGGAGCTCAGGTGGCGGGCATCGCCGTACTGCTGGAACTGTCCTTCCTGCACGGCCGGGCCAAGCTCGCCGACCTCCCGGTCACCGCGCTGATCACCGTCTAGGGTGCGTGGATGTCACTCCCCGGGCATGCCTACAGCGATCCGGTCGCCCCGCCGGCTCCCGCGGCCGCTGACGATGACACCGCCCGCCCGCGGTTCCCGCTGGCCCTGGCCGGGGTCGCGGTCTTCGCGGGCATCAGGATCCTGACCCTGGGCGTCTCGGCCTTCCTGCTGCCCCGCGGGAAGTTCCACACCCTGCACTACTCGCTGTGGCACCTGATCGCGTCCTGGGACAGCGGCCGCTTCCTGCACATCGCGGCCCACGGCTATTCCTACGTGCCGGGAAACCTGCGGCTGGACGTCATCTTCGCCTGGTTCCCCGGCTACCCGGCGGCCATCGACACGCTGGCACCGATACCTGGAGTGGGCGCCCACCGGGCCGCGTTCACCGTGACGATCGCCGCCGGGCTGGCGGCGGCCTGGGGGCTGACCCGGCTGGGTCTGCGGCTCACCGGGGACCTGCGGATCAGCCTGCTCCTGGTCGCGCTGTGGGCGGTCGCGCCCGGCTCGCTCGCGTGGGCCATGCTCTACTCCGACGCCTTGTTCTGCGCCCTGGCCGTCTGGTCCCTGGTCGCCCTGGTGGAGCGGCGGTGGCTGACCGCCGCGGCCCTGACCATCCTGGCCGGGACGGTGCGCAGCACCGGCCTGGCCCTGATCGCGGCGGTGGCGGTCGCCGCGCTGCCCCCGGTGATCAAGGCCGTGCGAGCGCGGGAGCCGGTCCGCTTGTGGTGGCGGCCCGCCGCGGCCGTGCTGACCGCTCCGCTCGGCCTGGGCGGCTACTGGGCCTACTCGGCCTGGGCCACGCGCCACGTCGGCGGGTTCGCCTGGGTCGAGCAGAACGCGCACAACAGCTTCGACTGGGGCAAGGGCATCATCCTGGCCGCCAAGCAGGCCGTCATCTCCGGGCCGACCGCCGGGGTCGCGCTGACCCTGCTGGTCATCGCGGCCGCCGTCATCCTCACCGGCTGCAGCCTGGCCGAGCGCATCCCGGTCTGCCTGCACGTCTACACGCTGGTGGTCGTGGCCCTGGCGCTCGCGCCCGGACCGTACTACCTGGGCTCCAAGCCTCGCTTCCTGCTGCCCGCGATGCTGCTCGGCCTGCCGCTGGCCCGCCTGCTGGCCCGCGCTCCGGTCTGGGTGACGATTCCGCTGATCGCCGTCCTGGCCGCCGCGTCCACCTGGTTCGGCATTTACCTCATGACCACCGGCTGGGCCCCGTAACGGCCGGCCAACCGGGAATTGCACGCATGTGATCAGGCGTTTACCGCATCTAAGTAGAATGGTGGCTTGGCAGATGTGAGGAGCACCCGTGGCCGGTGATGTCGTGACGACCGGTACGAGGGCTGCCGATCCTGCCCGGGTGGACGCGCCGCGGGATCCCGATCCCGCATCCGATGCGGAACAGGCCGAGGCAGCGGCAGCCGACGTGCCCGGTGACCGCGCGGCCGACGCCCCCGCGCAGGCATCCCCCGAAGCTGGGCAGAGCCCCGAAGCTGGGCAGAGCCCCGAAGCCGCACGGAGCCCCGAAGCCCGGCCCGGCCCGGTCCGGCCCAGCCGGGCGCGCGCCGCGGTCGCGGCGGTCCAGGGCCAGGCGGCCGACGTCGCCGCGTCCGGAGTGGGGGTCCGGCGGCGGCTGGCCCGGCTCGGCGCCCAGCGCGGCACCGGGATCAACGCGGTGCTCGACCCGCTGATCAAGACCGTGCGCGCCACCCACCCCAAGGCCGATATCCGGCTGATCGAGCGCGCCTACGACACGGCCGCGCACTGGCACCGGGAACAGAAGCGGCTGAGCGGCGACCCGTACATCACCCACCCGCTGGCCGTGGCGACCATCCTGGCCGAGCTCGGCATGAACACCGACACGATCTGTGCCGCGCTGCTGCACGACACGGTGGAGGACACCCCGTACACGCTGACCGAACTGCGCGGCGAGTTCGGCGAGGACATCGCCGCGCTGGTGGACGGTGTCACCAAGCTGGACAAGGTCAAGTACGGCGAGTCGGCCGAGGCCGAGACCGTCCGCAAGATGGTGGTCGCGATGTCCCGCGACATCCGCGTGCTGGTCATCAAGCTCGCGGACCGGCTGCACAACATGCGCACGCTGCGCTACCTGAAGCGGGAGAAGCAGGAACGCAAGTCGCGCGAGGTTCTGGAGATCTACGCCCCGCTGGCGCACCGGCTCGGCATGAACACGGTCAAGTGGGAACTGGAGGACCTGGCCTTCCAGACGCTCTACCCGAAGCGGTTCGACGAGATCGCGCGCCTGGTGTCCAGCCGGGCGCCGCGCCGTGAGGCCTTCCTGCAGGAAGTGATCCAGGACGTCCGCGGTGACCTGCACGAGGCCAAGATCAGGACCACGGTAACCGGCCGCCCCAAGCACTACTACTCGATCTACCAGAAGATGATCGCCAGGAACGTCGGCTTCGACGACATCTACGACCTGGTGGGCATCCGGGTCCTGGTGGACACCGTCCGCGACTGCTACGCGGCCCTCGGCACCATCCACGCGCGGTGGAACCCCGTCCCCGGACGGTTCAAGGACTACATCGCGATGCCGAAGTTCAACATGTACCAGTCGCTGCATACCACCGTCATCGGCCCGGGCGGCAAGCCGGTGGAGCTGCAGATCCGGACCTGGCGTATGCACCAGCGCTCCGAGTACGGGGTCGCCGCGCACTGGAAGTACAAGGAGGAATCGGTCTTCAGCAGCCGGTCCTCCAAGGACGACACGCAGGAGATGGCCTGGCTCCGCCAGCTGGTCGACTGGCAGCGGGAGACCGAGGACCCGGCCGAGTTCCTCGAGTCGCTCCGCTTCGACCTGGCCGCCGCCGAGGTCTACGTGTTCACCCCCCGCGGCGACGTGATCCCGCTGCCGCAGGGCTCGACCCCGGTGGACTTCGCCTACGCCATCCATACCGAGGTCGGGCACCGGACGATCGGCGCGCGGGTCAACGGCCGGCTGGTGGCGCTGGAGTCCACCCTGGACAACGGCGACACGGTGGAGATCTTCACCGCCAAGACGGCCGAGGCCGGGCCGAGCCGGGACTGGCTCAAGTTCGTGCAGAGTCCCCGGGCCCGGAACAAGATCCGGCAGTGGTTCTCCAAGGAGCGCCGGGAAGCCGCGGTGGAGTCGGGCAAGGATCAGATTGCCCGGGCCATGCGCAAGCAGGGACTGCCGCTGCAGCGGCTGGCGGCCGCCGACACGCTGATCACCCTGGCCCGTGACCTGCGCTACCCGGACGTATCCGGGCTGTACGCGGCGGTCGGTGAGGGCCGGGTCAGCGCCCAGTCGGTGGTCGAGAAGCTGGTCAGGTCGGTTGGCGGGCTGGCCGGCGCGCAGGATGACCTGGCCGAGACCACGCTGCCGACCAAGGCGCCCCAGCCCCGGGCGCCGTCCGACTCCGGCGTCGAGGTCACCGGCGCGCCGGACGTATGGGTCCGGCTTTCCCGGTGCTGCACCCCGGTGCCCGGCGACCAGATCAACGGCTTCGTCACCCATGGTCACGGCGTGTCCGTGCACCGGACGGACTGCGCGAACCTGGCGCACTTGAGCGATACCCAGCGGGAGCGGATGGTCGAGGTCCACTGGGCCCCGACCGAAGGCTCGGTGTTCCTGGTCGCCATTCAGGTGGAGGCGCTCGACCGGACCAGGCTGCTCTCCGACGTGACCAGGGTGCTGTCCGACCAGCACGTCAACATCTTGTCCGCCACGGTCACGACCAGCCGGGACCGGGTGGCGGTCAGCCGCTTCACGTTCGAGATGGGCGACCCCAAGCACCTGGGCCACGTGCTGCGCGCGGTGCGCGCGATCGACGGCGTATACGACGTCTACCGCATCACCAGCTGAACCTAGCTGGAGAACTCCGCGAGCGTGTGCTCGGCTTCCTCCAGCCAGGCGCGGCGGGCGGTCAGGGCTTCCTCGGCGTTGCGCGCGGCCCGGGCGTCGCCCCGGTCGCGCGCCTTGGCCAGCTGGTCCTCCAGCTGGGCGATCGTCGAGCGAAGCTGCGCGACCGTACCCTCGGCCCGGGCCAGGGCCTCAGGGTTGGAGCGGCGCCACTGGGTCTCCTCAGCCTTGCGCACCGCTTCCTCGACCCGGCGCAGCCCCGACTCCAGGTGCTCGCGCGAATCCCGCGGCACGGCGCCGACCTGTTCCCAGCGCTCCTGGATGCCGCGCAGCGCGGACCGGGCCCCGCGGATGTCGGTCACCGGAAGCAGCGCCTGAGCCTGGTCCAGCAGCTGCTGCTTGGCCTCGGCGTGCTCCCGCAGCGCGGCGTCCTTGGCCGAGAACACCTCCGAGCGCGCGGTGAAGAACTTGTCCTGGGCAGCCCGGAAGCGCTTCCACAGCTCGGTCTCGGACTCCCGGTCCGCCCGGCCGGCCGCCTTCCACTTGCCCATCAGCTCGCGGAACGCGCTGGTGGTCGGGCCCCACTCGGTCGATCCGGACAGCGACTCGGCCTCGACGCATAGCTGCTCCTTGCGCGCCCGCACGTCCTCACGTTCGGCCTCCAGGGTGGCGAAGAAGGCCTTGCGCCGCTTGGTGAACGCGTTGCGGGCCGCGGACAGCCGCTTCCACAGCACCGCCTCGGCGGCCCGGTCGGCGTGCGGGGCCGCCTTCCACTCCTCCAGCAGCTCACGCATCCGCTCACCGCTGCTCTTCCAGTGCGTGGCCTCGGCGGCGATCTGCTCGGCCTCGGCGACGATCCGCTCCTTGGTCTCCTTGGCCGCGGTCCGCGCGTGCTCGCGGGCCACCTTGGCCTCCTCGCGGCGGTGGCCCACATCCTCGGTCAGCCGTTCCAGGCGGGTCCGCAATCCGTCCAGGTCGCCCAGGGCGTTGGCCTCGTCGACGCTGCGCAGCAGACGCTGAACGGTCGCCGCCGCCTGGGCGGGCGCCAGGTCGGTGGCGCTGATCCGCTGCTCGAGCAGGACGACCTCGGTCTCCAGCGACTCGTACTTACGCTGGTAGAAGGCCAGGGCCTCCTCCGGGCTCCCCGCCTGCCAGGATCCGATCACCCGCTCACCGTCGGCGGTACGGACATAGACCGTCCCGTCGGCGTCTACCCGGCCCCACGGATGGTCGGCGGTGCTCACGGCGAACCTCCTGCGTCGTCTTCCTCGTCAGGTTTTCTTGATTGTCACGTTGTCAATGATGACCTTCTCCTTCGGAACGCCGCCGCCGGCTTGAGGATATGTACACGAGGTTCCGCCCTTTGCCACATTCTGGATGATATTCAGTCCAGATGAAACCGTGGCGAAGGGTGTATAGGAGGTTCCCAGCCCGGTACTGCTGTCCTTGTACACGATGAAGAACTGGCTGCCGTTGCTGGTCGCGGTTCCTCCGTTCGCCATCGCGACCGTTCCCGCCGGGTATTTGGCGTTAGTGAGATTCTCGCTGGCGTACTCGTAGCCCGGGGTTCCGGTGCCGACGGTGCTGGTAGTGCTGCAGTTCAGCTTGGTGCCCGCCGTGGCGTAGGCGTCGCCGCACTGCAGCACGTAGATACCGCTCGTCAGCAGCCTGTGGCACTGGGTGTTGTTGAAGTAGCCCGTCTGCGCGAGATGGATGAACGAATTGACCGTGCAGGTGGCCTTGCTGTTGAGCAGGCTGACGGTGATCGGGCCGAGGTTGGTCTTGATCGTCGCCTGGTAGCTGCCGGTGTAGTCCGGCGTGGCGGGCGGGAGACCGACGTTCTTCGAGACCGGGGTGGCCTTGGTATAGGCGCAGTGATGCGCGGGCTCGGCCACGGTGGCCGCCGACGTCGTCGCCGATGCGGACGCGGACGCGGACGGCGACTTGCTGGCCGAGGCGGCCGGCTTCTTGGCGCCGCCGCTGGGGAGGAACACCACCACCAGCGCTGCGACCAGTCCGGCAGCCAGCACCGCGCTGAGTCCGGTCAGCCAGCGCTTGCGGACCTGGCGCTGTTTAGCGAACCGCAGTTCCTGCTGACGGCGGTACTTTTCCCTGGCTTGCCTGCGCTGGCGTTCGTTCTTACCCGCCACCGGTCGCATCCTCCTTGGCCTGTTGCGTTATCTGACTACCGCTGGTATTCACGGGGAGGCAGGCCAACGAACCCGTATACCGTTGATCCCGGAACATGGCTGGCGAGGCTCGGGGGAGATCCCCCTAACCCCCGCATAATTCGCGATCGCTCGCGAATCGTACCTTCCAGATCCCGGGACCGGTACCCTTCGTTATCGGTTCGCCGCCATGCGGGTCACCTCGGTAGCCTGAGACACCGTACCGTGAGAAAGGACGGTTGTGCTCGTCGCAGGGTTCCCAGCAGGGTCGTTCGCCGCGAACTGTTATGTCGTCGCGACCGCTCCCGGCGAGCAGTGCGTGATCATCGACCCGGGCCAGGACGCCGAGCGCGGGATCGAGGAGGTCATCGCCGAGCACCGGCTCAGCCCCGCCGCGGTTCTGCTCACCCACGGTCATATCGACCACGTGTGGTCAGTCGCGCCGGTATGCGGCGCCCGGGGCATCCCCGCCTATATCCATCCCGCGGACCGCGGATTGCTCAGCGATCCGGGGCGCGGTTTCGCGCTCGGGATTGGCCAGGAACTTTTCGGCGGGCTTCAATTCACCGAGCCGGATGACGTGAAAGAACTCGCCGACGGGATGACGATGAGCCTCGCGGGACTCCAGATCGTCGTGAATCACGCGCCCGGCCACACCGAAGGCTCGGTGACATTCCGCCTGCCTCTTGAAGAGCCGATTACGGCAGGCGGCAAAAGCAAAATAGACCGTCCCGGGGACGTCTTGTTTTCCGGTGACCTGTTGTTCGCCGGGTCGATCGGCCGGACCGACCTGCCCGGCGGGGACTACCCCACGATCCTGCGCAGCCTGGCCCGGGTCTGCCTGACGCTTCCGGATGAGACCCTGGTCCTGTCCGGGCACGGGCCGCAGACCACCATCGGCACCGAGCGCCGCACCAATCCGTTCCTGGCCGACCTGACCCCCGGGTCGGGCCCGGCTCGCGGGCTGTGAGCAGGCCGGGACGCACGCACCACGGTCCGTTCGGATAAAAATGACCATGAAACAGAGGGGAAGAGCGCGATGATCCGCACCCATGAGGCGGGGACGCTGCGGGCGTCGCACGCGGGAGAGCACGTGGTGCTGGCGGGCTGGGTGGCCAGGCGCCGCGACCACGGCGGCGTGGTGTTCATCGACCTGCGCGACGCGAGCGGCCTGGTCCAGGTCGTGTGGCGCGGCGAGGAAGCCGTCGGCCACGAGCTGCGGTCCGAGTTCTGCGTGCTGGTGACCGGATCGGTCCGGCAGCGCCCGGCCGGGAACGAGAACCCGGACCTGCCCACCGGGGAGATCGAGGTGGCCGCGGAAGAGGTCGAGGTCCTCAGCGAGGCCGAGCCGCTGCCGTTCCCGATCGAGGATTCAGGCGAGGTCAGCGAGGACATCCGGCTCAAGTACCGCTATCTGGACATCCGGCGATCCGAGACCTCGCGCGCGCTGCGCGTCCGGTCGCAGGCCGCCTACCTGCTGTCCGACGTGATGCGTGAGCACCGCTTCGTGAACGTGGAGACCCCGTACCTGACCCGGTCGACACCGGAGGGCGCGCGCGACTTCCTGGTCCCGGTCCGGCTGCGGCCGGGCAACTGGTACGCGCTGCCGCAGTCGCCCCAGCTGTTCAAGCAGCTGCTCATGGTCGGCGGGCTGGAGCGCTACTACCAGCTGGCCCGGTGCTTCCGGGACGAGGACTTCCGCAAGGACCGCCAGCCCGAGTTCACCCAGATCGACATCGAGATGTCGTTCGTCACCCGCCAGGACGTCATCGACGTCGCCGAGGACATCGTGACCCGGCTCTGGTCCGAGCTCGCCGGATACCAGGTGCCGACGCCGCTGCCCCGGATGACCTACGCGGACGCGATGGCGCGGTACGGCTCGGACAAGCCCGACCTGCGCTTCGGCTGCGAGCTCACCGACCTGATCGGGCACTTCGTCGGCACGGAGTTCCGCGTCTTCCAGGCGCCCTACGTCGGGGCCGTGGTCATGCCCGGTGGCGCGTCGCAGTCCCGGCGTGAGCTGGACCAGTGGCAGGAGTGGGCCCGGTCCCGGGGCGCGCGCGGCCTGGCCTACGCCCTGATCGGCGCGGACGGCGAGATCACCGGCCCGGTGGCCAAGAACCTGTCCGAGGCCGAACGCTCCGGGCTGGCCGCCGCCACCGGCGCCCGCCCGGGCGACTGCGTGTTCTTCGCGGCGGGCCCGGCCCACGCCTCCCGGGAACTGCTCGGCGCGGCCCGGCTGGAGATCGGCCGCGCCTGCGGCCTGATCGACGAATCGGCCTGGTCGTTCCTGTGGGTGGTGGACGCGCCGATGTTCGAGGAGGCCGGCGACGGCGGCTGGACCTCGGTGCACCATCCGTTCACCGCGCCGCTGCCCGAATGGGCCGACAAGTTCGTCGCCGAGCCCGGCGGCGCTCTGGCCGACGCCTACGACATCGTGTGCAACGGGTACGAGATCGGCGGCGGGTCCATCCGGATCCACCAGTCGGCGATGCAGCAGGCCGTGTTCAACGTGATCGGTCTCTCGCCCGCCGAAGCGCGCTCCCAGTTCGGCTTCCTCCTCGACGCGTTCAAGTACGGCCCCCCGCCGCACGGCGGCATCGCGTTCGGCTGGGACCGGGTGTGCATGCTCCTGGCCGGCGCCCCCACCATCCGCGACGTAATCGCCTTCCCCAAAGCCGCCTCCGGCCTAGACCCCCTCACCGGCGCCCCCACCCCCATCACCCCCGCCCAGCGCCAAGAAGCCGGCATCGACGCCCACCCCCAACCCGCCCCCACCACGCCCCCTTCATGATCATGGGTCATTTCGGGCAAATAGCGCCCACTTCGACCCATGATCATGGAAGCGTGCCCTGACAGCCGGGCCTGCAGGCGTGGGGAGAGCCTGTCCAGCCGTGGTGGCGCAGCAGCGTGGCCACGGCTGCTGCCGTTTCGCAACAGCGCTCGCCTAGGTCCAGCAATCCGAACCTGAGCGTGACCAGGCCATCAACGGCGTTGGCGTTGTCACGCCGCTTGTCACGCCATTGCTCGTCAGCCGGGTGCGCCGCCGTCCCGTCGAGTTCCACGCACACCATGTACTCCTGATAGAGGTTGTCGAGGTACCTGTTACCCGAGCGCTGCCTGACTCTGACTTGCCGGCGCGCGGGATCGCGTCTGACCGGTGAATGATGACGCCAGGGACCCTCGCCCACCGCCCAGGGTGTCTCGCCGCCGGGACCGTGATGCTGATGGCCGGGCTTGGCTCGTCGATCAGGCCGTGGCGCTCGGCTGCTGTCTGGTGGCTCAGGACCGCCTCCGGCCCAGCTCGGAGCAGCGCAGCCCAAAGTACCGACTCGAGCCTTGGCGCCGGGCGATGGCGTAGGCCTGGGCGAGGCGGTCCTGCGAGAAGGATTCGGTTGACATAGCGGCCCATGCTGCCGGTCGCGCAAGCGCTAAGGCCCGGAGCTGAAAGACCTGTGGATAACCTAAGCATGCAGGCATTCGCCTGTGGATAACCAAGTCCTATTGACAGCGACCCGAGATAAGGTCGGGGGATGGCCGAGAGCCTGTTCGACGAAGCGGAAGAGGCGGCGGCCCAAGCGGCCGCGCCGCTCGCCGTCCGGATGCGCCCGCGCTCCCTGGACGAGGTGATCGGGCAACGGCACCTGACCAGCGCCGGCACGCCGTTCCGCAAGCTGATCGACAACGACGCCCCGATGTCGCTGTTGCTGTGGGGCCCGCCCGGCACCGGCAAGACAACCCTGGCCTACGTGGTCAGCCAGGTGACCGAGCGCCGCTTCGTCGAACTCTCGGCGGTCAGCGCCGGGGTCAAGGACGTGCGCGCGGCGGTCGAGGCGGCCCGCCGCACGCTGGGCATGAGCGGCATCCAGACCGTGCTGTTCATTGACGAGGTGCACCGGTTCTCCAAGACCCAGCAGGACGCGCTGCTCCCCGCGGTGGAGAACCGCTGGGTCTCGTTCATCGGCGCCACCACCGAGAACCCGTTCTTCTCCGTGGTCTCACCGCTGCTGTCCAGGTCGCTGCTGCTCACCCTGCAGCCGCTGTCCGACGACGACATCCGGGACGTCATCGCGCGGGCCGTGACCGACCCCCGCGGCCTGGACGGCAACGTAACCCTCGACGAAGACGCGAAAGAGCACCTCATCAGGCTGGCCGGCGGCGACGCCCGCCGCGCCCTCACCTATCTCGAGGCGGCCGCCCTAGGCCAGAAGAACATCGACATCCAGACGCTGGAACGCGCGGTGGACCGGGCCGCGGTCCGCTACGACCGCGACGGCGACCAGCACTACGACGTGATCAGCGCGTTCATCAAGTCCATGCGGGGCAGCGACGTGGACGCGGCGCTGCACTACCTGGCCCGGATGATCGAGGCGGGGGAGGACCCGCGGTTCATCGCGCGCCGGCTCATCGTGCACGCCAGCGAGGACGTCGGCATGGCCGACCCGACCGCGCTGCTGACCGCGGTCGCCGCCGCGCAGGCGGTCGAGTTCATCGGGCTGCCCGAGGCCCGGATCAACCTGGCCCAGGCGGTCATCCACATCTCGCTCGCGCCCAAGTCCAACGCCGTGATCAAGGCGATCAACTCGGCCGGTGCCGACGTGAGAAACGGGCTAATCGGGGCCGTGCCAGCGCACCTGCGCGATGCGCACTATCCTGGGGCGGGCAAGGTCGGCCACGGCGAGGGTTACCTCTACCCGCACGACTTCGATGACGGCATCGTCGCGCAGCGCTACGCTCCCGAACCGGTGGCGGACCGCGTCTACTACGAGCCGTCTGGACACGGGCAGGAAGCTCGAATCGCCGAACGCACCGGGCGGATCAGGGCCATCCTCCGCAAACGAGACCACAAGGAGCAGCCATGACAGGAGACACGGCATGAACGCGGCGCAAGCGGCCGCGCTGATCGCCGCCGTCTTCTGGGCACTGCTGGTCAGCGTGGGCGTCTTCGTCCTGTTCCGGCTGGGCCGCCTGCTGTCAGAAAGCAGCAAGCTGGTCGCCGACCTGCGCGAGCGCAGCGACACGCTGCTGCAGCAAGCCCATACTGCCGTCACCGGGGCGCAGGCCGCCGTGGACCGGGCCCACACCCAGCTGAACCGCACCGAATCGGTCGCCGCCAGCATGGACGAACTCGACGCCGGGATGGCCGAACTCGCCGGGCAGGTCACCGCGCTGACCGGCCTGGGCCGCGCCGTCGCCGCCGGCCCGGTGGGCCGCCTGGGCGCGCTGGCCTACGGCGTCCGCCACGCCGTCACCCTGCGCCGAAGCCGCAGCGCGCCGAGGAACGCCCTCCCCGGTCGCGTGGTGGGACGCGGCGAACTGGGTCGGCGATGATCCGCCGCGGCTTCTGGCTGGCCGTCGGCGCGGCGAGCGGCATCTACGGCTACCGGCGTGTCTCCGCGGTCGGCCGCCGCCTGTCTGCCAGCCTTAACCCCGCGCCCCCCGCCGCCCTCGGCCAGGGCCCGCGAAGCGCGCAGAGCGCACGGCGCGCCGCCATCAAGGCGGCCAGGGAGACCTACCGGTTCACCCGCGACGTGCGCGAAGGCATGGACCTGTATACGGAGCGGCATTCAGCCGCCGCAAGCCCTACCCTCGCAACAGATCAGACCCTCGCAACAGCTCAGACCCTCGCAACAGATCAGACAATGACCCACGAACCCAAGGATGGCCACTGATGGAGTCGGCAGAGATCGCCCGCCGCTTCCTTGCCTATTTCAAGCAGCAGGGACACGCCATCGTCCCCTCGGCCTCCCTGGTCGCCGAAGATCCCACGGTGCTGTTCGTCATCGCCGGCATGCAGCCGTTCAAGCCGTACCTTCTCGGCCAGCAGACGCCACCCTGGAAGCGGGCCGCTGACGTGCAGAAGTGCGTGCGCACGCTGGACATCGAGGAGGTCGGCAAGACCACCCGGCACGCCACGTTCTTCCAGATGCTCGGCAACTGGTCGTTCGGTGACTACTTCAAGGAAGGCGCGATCAGGTTCGCCTGGGAGCTGCTGACCAAGTCCGAGGCCGACGGCGGGTTCGGGTTCCCGGAGAGCAAGCTGTGGGCCACGGTCCTGCACGGCGACGACGAGGCGGCCGGGATCTGGCGGGACCAGATCGGCCTGCCCGAGCACCGGATCCAGGCCCGCGGCCTGAACGACAACTACTGGAGCATGGGCGTGCCCGGCCCGGGCGGTCCCTGCTCGGAGATCTACTACGACCGCGGACCCGAGTACGGCCGCGACGGCGGCCCGGAGGCCGACGAGGACCGCTTCCTCGAGGTCTGGAACCTGGTCTTCATGCAGGACAGCATCAGTAAGTTCCGGGCCAAGGACGACTTCGACGTCGAGGGGCCGCTGCCGTCCAAGAACGTCGACACCGGGATGGGTCTGGAGCGGATGGCCTCCATCCTGCAGGGCGTGGACAACCTGTACGAGATCGACACCACGTGGAAGATCCTCGACCGGGCCGCCGAACTGACCGAGCAGAGCTACGGCCGTGACCACAAGGCCGACGTGGCCCTGCGCGTGATCGCCGACCACGTGCGCAGCGCGGTGATGCTGATCGAGGACGGGGTGCTGCCGGGCAACGAGGGCCGCGGCTACGTCCTGCGGCGCATCATGCGCCGCAGCATCAGGAACCTGCGGCTGCTGTCCGGCGCCCAGCGCGGCGGCGGTACCCAAAGCAGCGAGCACTTCATCCACGACCTGACGAAGGTCGCCATCGAGGCCATGGCGCCGCTGTACCCGGAGCTGAAAAGGGACGCGGCGAACATCCACACGGTCATGGACGCCGAGGAAGCGGCCTTCGCCAGCACCCTGCGCACCGGCACCGCGATCTTCGAGGCCGCGGTCGAGGAGAACAAGCGCAAGAACCGGCCCAACATCTCGGGGGATCAGGCCTTCCAGCTGCACGACACCTACGGCTTCCCGATCGACCTGACCCTGGAGATGGCCAGCGAGCAGGGCCTGTCCGTCGACGAGGACGGGTTCCGCCGGCTGATGGCCGAGCAGCGCGACCGCGCGAAGAAGGACGCGGCCGAGAAGAAGACCGGCAATGTCGACATCTCGGTGTTCGCGGACCTGCTCGAGCGGTCCGGCTCGGTGAGCTTCACCGGCTACGACCAGATCTCCGGCGAGGCCACCATCCTCGGCCTGCTGGTGGATGGCATCCCGGTCCCGAGCGCGGGCGCGGGCACCGAAGTGGACGTGGTCCTGGACCGCACCCCGTTCTACGCCGAAGGCGGCGGCCAGCTCTCGGATAGCGGGCTGATCACCACCGACGGCAGCACCGTCGACGTCTCCGACGTGCAGACCCCGCTGACCGGGCTCATCGTGCACCGCGGCAAGGTCCGCTCCGGCGAGATCATCACCGGCGCGCCCGCGCACGCCGAGATCGACATCGAGCGCCGCCGGGCGCTGTCCCGGTCGCACACCGCGACCCACCTGGTGCACCGGGCGCTGCGCAACGCGCTGGGGGAGTCCGCGGCCCAGGCCGGCTCGGAGAACTCGCCCGGCCGGCTCCGGTTCGACTTCACCGCCCACGGGGCGGTCCCGGCGAGCGTGCTGCGGGACAGCGAGGACGAGGTCAACGCGGTCCTGGTCAACGACCTGGACGTGCACGCCTACTACACCTCGCAGGAGGAAGCCCGCGAGATGGGGGCACTGGCCCTGTTCGGCGAGAAGTACGGCGACCGGGTCCGGGTGGTCGAGGTCGGCGACTACTCCCGGGAACTGTGCGGCGGCACGCACGTGGTCCGCTCCGGTCAGCTCGGCCTAGTTAAGGTGCTCGGCGAGGCGTCGATCGGGTCCGGGGTGAGAAGGATCGAGGCGCTCGTCGGCCTGGACGCGTTCCGCTTCCTGGCCCGGGAGAGCGTGCTGGTCAACCAGCTCAGCGAGCAGCTCAAGGCGCCCCGCGAGCAGCTTCCCGAGCGCATCTCCGGCGTGCTGACCCGGCTCCGCGACGCCGAGCGCGAGCTGCAGCGGCTGCGCGCCGCCCGCCTGCTCGAGTCGGCCGACCAGATCGCGGCCAGCGCGGAGGACATCAGCGGCATGGCCCTGGTCGCGCACCGCGTGCCCGACGGCACCGAGCCCGACGACATCCGCAAGCTCGCCCTGGACGTGCGCGGCCGGATGCCGCGCAGCCAGCCCGCGGTGGTCATGGTCCTCGGCGTGCCCGCAGACCGGCCGGTGGTGGTCATCGCGGTCAACGAGGCGGGGCGGGGCTTCGGGCTGTCGGCCGGTACCCTGGTCGGGGTCGCCGCGCGGGCGCTTGGCGGCGGTGGCGGCGGGCGGCCCGACGTGGCCCAGGGCGGCGGCGCCCCGCTGGCACCGGACTCGAGCGTGGTCGATGAGGCGTTTGGTGCTGTTCGTGCCGCTTTGCGGGACATACACGGGTCCGCTAGGTAACGTATTGCCATGCTTCTGCGCCCCAGCGGGGCCCCACCACGCCCTGCCCGGGCGTGCCACCCTGCAGCCGTCCCGGAGACGGCACCGGTGAGGGAAGGCGTGCGCCTAGCCGTGGACGTGGGCTCGGTCCGGGTCGGGGTCGCCCGCAGCGATCCTGGCGGCATCCTGGCCAGCCCGCTGACCGTGCTCCGGTCCGGCCGCCTGGACGAGCTGGCCACCCTGGTGGCCGGCGCCGACGCGATCGAGGTCATCGTGGGCCTGCCCACCTCGCTGTCCGGCCGGGAAGGCGCCGCCGCGGCCGCCGCCCGGGGCTTCGCCGCGGAACTGGCCGGCCGGCTCGCGCCCGTCCCGGTGCGGCTGGTCGACGAGCGCTTCACCACCACGCAGGCGCACGACGCGCTGCGCCGTGGCGGCAAGGACTCCCGCGCCCGGCGCGGCACGGTGGACGCCGCGGCCGCCGCGGTGCTTCTGCAAGCCGCCCTGGACACCGAACGCGCCACCGGTAACCCACCCGGCCAGCTGGTCACGCTCGGCGGGGGAGCAAGCGCGTGAGCGAGAACGGAACCTCCTGGTCGCCGAACCAGGACCCCCGCCTGTTCCAGCCGCCCCAGGGCCTCCAGCCCTCCCCGGGACTCCGGCCGCCGTCCCGCGGGCTGCAGCCGCCGCAGCCATCGCACGCAACGCCGCCGTCACACGCAATGCAGCCGCCGCAGCCGCTGCACCATGACCCCCGCGACCACGACCCGCGGCTGGCCGACCCGCGCCGCGCCCAGGACTCGCCGTGGCGCCGGACCCAGCGCCACTCCGGGCCCGAGGCCACCGGATGGCACTCCGCGGCCGGCAGCCATGACGCGGGCCCGGGCGGCGGGGAGTTCTACTCGCCGAACGACCCCGAATCCTACGACGACGACCGCCATATCCCCGGGGGCCGCTTCGTTCCCGGGTTCGGCGGCGAGGACGACGAGGACGAGGGCGAGGAGCCCGAACGCCCCGTCCGGCGCCGCTCCGCCCGCCGTTCGCGCGGCCGTGACGGAGGCCCCCTACGCCGGCGCAGGCTGCGCTGGATCGCGCCGCTGGTCGCGCTGGTGGTCATCTTGATCCCGCTCGGCATCGGCGGCGCGTACGTCTACCACCTGTACCAGGACAAGTACCACCCGGCCGACTACTCAGGCGCGGGCACCGGCCGCGTCGTGGTCCAGGTCACCCAGAACGAGACGGCCACCGGCCTCGGCCCGCAATTGGTCAAGCTGGGCGTGGTGGCCAGCTCCCGCGCGTTCGTCCTGGCCGCCGAGCACAGCTCGAACCCGAACGGCCTGCTGCCCGGCTTCTACGGCATGCACCTGCACATGAAGGCGTCGCTGGCCTACGCCCTGCTGCTCAACCCGAAAAACCTGGTGCAGGTCACCGTCACGATCCCGGAGGGCTGGCGGCTCAGCCAGATCCTGGCCTACCTGGGCGCCAAGTCGGGCATCTCGGCCAGCGCGTACCAGGCGATCCTGAAGAACCCGGCCCAGCTGCACCTGCCCGCGTACGCGAACGGCAAGCCGGAGGGCTACCTGTTCCCGGCCACCTACGAGGTGGTGCCGCACGAGAGCGCGCTCGGCGTGCTGTCCGGTATGGTCCAGCGCTTCGACCAGGAAGCGACGCAGCTCAACCTGGCCACCGAGGCCAAGCGGGTCCACCTGAGCGAAGCCCAGGTCATCATCATGGCCAGCCTGGTCGAGGCCGAGGGGGGCCGGCTCTCCGACTACCCGAAGATCGCCCAGGTGATCTACAACCGGCTGGCGCAGCACATCCCGCTTGAGCTGGACAGCACGGTGCTGTACGGGCTGAACAAGTTCGGCATCGTCGCCTCCAACGCGCAACTCACCAGCACCTCGCCGTACAACACCTACAACCACAAGGGCCTGCCGCCCGGCCCCATCGACAGCCCCGGTGCCGCCGCGATCCAGGCCGTCCTGAACCCGGCCGCCGGGAACTGGCTCTACTTCGTGACGGTGAATCCCCAGACCAAACTGACCCTGTTCACCGCGAGCCAGGCCCAGTTCGAGCAGTACCGCGCCGAACTCCAGCACTACCTCGCCCAGCACCCCGGAGCCTGAGCCGAGTCTCCGGCCGGTGCCAGCCGCTGGCCACCAGGGCAGCCACCACGGCCAGGTAGGCCCACATCGCCCACCGCCACCCGGGCGACGTTACCGCTCCGCTAGGCCGGCACGCCGGGGACGGGCCGCCCGTCCTCCAGGTAGACGAGCCCCTTGCGCCCGACGGCCGCGCGGACCCGCCGCCTGATCGGCCCGCGGAGCAGGCTCAGGGCGTCGGGCAGGGCCGCGAGCCGGTACTCGGAAATCTCCTCGGGCTGCACCACGATCCCGGCCAGGTCCGCCTCGCCCACCGGGCCGCAGTCGAACAGGAACCGGATGCCGCCGGGCCGGCCCGGCTTCGGGCGGCGGAAATCCATGCAGGCCAGCCGGCCGCCGGTCATCTCGATACCGCACTCCTCGCGCACCTCGCGTCGGCACGCCTCCCACGGTGTCTCGCCGTCCGCCTCCATGACGCCGCCGGGGATCGTCCACCCGGTCTTGTAGGTCGGCTTGAGGATCAGCAGCCGGGCCTCCCGGTCGAAGATCAGCGCCCCGGCCGAGGCCGGGATGGCCGGAAGATACTCACCGCCATTAGCTGTCACGGTAATCCTTTATAAAAGTGGTACGTAATATCGTTATCCGAATGGAATGCCTCAGGCCGGGCGGTCTTTCTTGGGCAGCTTGCTGACCACGGCCGCGTAGGAGGCGTCGATGGCCTCGGTCAGTTCATCGTCCTGTATGGCGCCGCCGATCCGCAGCGTGTTCCATCCCGAGCGGCCGATGTAGGCCATGACCGAAGCGTCGTCCGGGTACCGCAGCAGCCATTCGTCGGCCGCGTCCCGGGAAGCGCCGCACTTGACGCCCACCGAGGTCCCGGAACCGAGGAACGCGAAGATCTTGGTGCCCACCTTGACCACCACGTCGCCTTCCCACGGTTCGTCCTGCCAGGCACCCGGCTTGGCCAGGCAGTATGCGAGCAAGTCATGCCACGTCATGGCGGTTCTCCCGGTGGTCGCGAGCCCTGGGAAGACACCATAACGCGTCGAACGTGACGGTGAGCCCGGCCACGGCCCCGTCGCGCCAGGTGATCCGCATCGTGCCGCCTCCGCCGGCATCCCAGGCGAAGCGGACGACGTCGGCGTTGCCGTCTCGCTCATCGGACGCGCAGCTCATGGTGTCCGACGGCGGCTGTTCGGCGTAGGCGCGGGCGATCTGGTCCAGTCCCGCGTACGGGCCGGCCGGCACGCCCTCGAACCTCATCACCGCGTCGGGCGTGAAGGTCGCGAGGAACGCGGTCCAGTCCTGGCTCCGGACGGCCTCGTTGAACAGCCGGAAGTGCTCTTCGACGCGATCGGCCACGTCCGCCATCCTAGGCGCGGGCCATGGCCCAACCGGGGTGCCACGGCTCGTTCGGCATAAATTGTCTTGCCCCGAATACCGCCTTCCCTATTTAATAATTTCGGGTCCGGGGACCAGAACCAAAGACCGAAATAACCATGATTAATCATCTGCGGTAAAGTCGCCAATAGCCTCAATGGAAGGCCGTGGGTTTGCGGAAGACAATTCAGCGCTATCTCCAGGTCGGGCGCCACCGGGCGTTCCGCCGGTTCTGGCTCGGCATGATGATCTCCCGGGCCGGCGACGCGTTCACCGCCGTCGCCCTGTCCTGGGTGGTCCTCGGCCTGGCCGGCCCGGTCCAGCTGGGCATCGTGCTGATGTGCTTCGGCCTGCCGCGGGTGGTGAGCGGTCCGGTCGCCGGGCGCATCCTGGACCGGATCGATCCGCGCCCGCTGCTGGCCGCCGACAACGCGGTCCGCGCGGCCCTGATCGCCGTCGTCCCGGTCCTGCTGTGGCTGCACCGCCTGGCCGTCGCGGACCTGTACGTGATCGCGGCGGCCAGCGCGCTGTGCTCCGCCGTGACCGAGGTCGCCGAGGCGTCGCTGGTGCCGCGGCTGGTGGACGACGAGCACCTGGAGGGCGCGAACTCGCTGCTGGCGGCCAACTGGGAGGTGGCCAGCATCGCCGGGCCGGCCCTGTCCGGGGTCATCGTCGCCACCGCCGGCGCCGGGTTCGCCCTGCTCGTGGACGCGGCGAGCTTCGCGGTCATGGCCGCGCTGTGCCTCAGCCTGCCCGCCTTCCGACCGGTCCGCAGCGCCGGTCCCGGCGCAACCGCCGCGGGCCCGGCCATCTTGTTCAGGTTCCCCGCCGTCCTGGTGCTGACCGTGTGCGGCGTTGGGCTGCTGTGCCTGGATGGCATGGCCACGGTGCTCTACCCGGTGTACTGCCGGACCTTCCTGCACGTCACCGCGACCGGCTACGGCATCCTGGTCTCGGCCGCCGGGGTCGGCGCCCTGCTCGGCGTGGTCGTAGGACCAGGGCTGTTCAGCCGGCTGCCCGTCGGGTGGCGGATCGGCGGTGCGCTCGCGGTCGCCGCCCCGCTCTTCGGGCTGCTCCGGCTCGCACCGGACCTGCCGGTCGCGGCCGTCCTGCTCGGCCTGGCCACCTTCGGCGTCGCGCCGTACTTCGCCTTCGACCGTACGCTGATGCAGCGGCTCGTCCCGGACGACGTGCGGAGCAGGCTGGCCGGCGCGCGGATGACGGTCTCCTCGCTCGGTTTCCCGCTCGGCAGCGCGGCCGGCGGCGCGCTGATCGGCGCGGTCGGCGTGCCGGCCATGATCGTGGTGATCGCCGGGTTCTTTCTGGCGTTCGCCGCACTGCCCGTGCTCGCCGTCGGCCTGAGCGCTCATCCCGGTGCCCGCGGCGCGGCGCGCGCCGGGCAGAATACGGGGTGAACGTGGAACGGGAGGGACATGGGTCCGGTCGGCTTTGACCTGGACATGACGCTGATCGACTCGCGGGAGGCCATCCTGGCCTCCTTCGCCGGGCTGGCCAAGGACACCGCCACCGACATCGACCTGGCCGCGGTCGACGGCCGGCTCGGCCTCAAGCTGGAAGACGAGCTGGTGTTCTGGTACCCGCCGGAGCAGCGGGCCGCGGCCGCGCAGACCTACCGGCGGCACTACGTGCGGCTCGCCGCGCAGATGACGACCGCGCTGCCCGGAGCGCGCGAGGCGCTGGCCGCGGTCCGGGCCGCGGGGGAGCGCGCGGTCATCATCACCGCCAAGCACCCGATCTCGGTGGAGCCGAGCCTGCGGGCCGTCGGGCTGGACGCCGACGAGGTGTTCACCTTTGTGCACGGGCCGGAGAAGGCGGCCGTCCTGAGCCGGATCGGCGCGGCCGCCTACGTCGGCGACAGCCCGCCCGACATGGCCGCCGCGGTGCAGGCCCGGGTGCGGGCGGTCGGCGTCGCGACCGGCTCGTTTGACGCCGGGGACCTGACCCGCGCGGGCGCCGAGGTGGTCCTGGATTCACTGGAGGGCTTCCCCGCCTGGTACGCCTGGTACCGGTCCGCCCCGCTAGGAGACAGCCGCTAGGAACCGTCCGCGATCGCCGCCACCACCGGGTAGGGCAGGTACCGCGGGTACACGAGCAGCGCCCGCGCCACCTGGCGGACTTGCAGCCGGTGCGGGGTCAGCGCCTGCTCGCAGTACCGCCACGCCGCGACTTCGTCGGCGCCGAACCGCGCCCGCATCCCCTGGCGGAACCGCCGCGCGTCACCGCCGTCGTCGCGCCAGGTCGGCAGCCAGGCACGCAGCTCGTCGTCCCCGGCCAGCAGGGACCAGTCCCGCAGCCGCTCGGCGATCTGTCCCGCCGCGTCGATGACGAACGCCTGCTGCCCCCCGCCCGCCACCCCGTGCACGCGCCCCTGGCTGGCAGACCCGTGCCGGATGCTGGCCGAGCTGAACCGTGCCCCGACGTGCAGCGCCGCGACCACGTGCCCGGCCTCGTGCCAGGCCGTCCGCACCGCCGCCGTCCGCGCGGGCGCGTAGCTCGCCGCGGCGCCCAGGTCGTATCGCTGCCTGATCCAGTGCTCATGCACGATCGACTCGTCGTCGTAGCGGATGAGCCGGTCCAGATCGGCCCGCACCGCGCCCAGGATCCGGGCGCAAGCGGGCGTCATATCGGCGACAGCAGGCAGAACTCGTTCCCCTCGGGGTCGGCCAGCACCTGCCAGGGCACCTCGCGCTGGCCGATGTCGGCGCGCACCGCGCCCAGGCCGAGCAGTCGCTCCACCTGTGCCGCCTGGTCCGCCTCCGACTGGCTGGCCAGGTCCAGGTGGATCCGGTTCTTGCCCGTCCTGGCTTCGGGCACGGCCAGGAACATCAGCGGCAGCGCGACCGGATCCGGGTACCGGTAGCCGTGCGGCCACACGTTAGCCGCGTCCTCGCTCGAGGCCGCGACCTCCCAGCCGAGCGCGGCGGCCCAGAACCGGGCCAGCCGGCCCGGGTCGGCCGCGTCGATGATCACATGCACGAGGCGGGTGGGCACCGTCAGCGCGTCGTGATCTCGTACGGCCGCGGCTGCCTGGTCAGCCACTGCCAGAACGTCCGGTACCGGGGCCGCGCGACGAAGTGGCCGCTGCCCACCTTGCCCGAGACCTCGATCCGCAGCACCTCGGGCACGTCGTGACCCCAGGGGGCGCGGACCCGCACATGGCCGCTGCGGACCACCACGTCGTCGGTGTCCACCACGATGCCCGGCCTGGTGATCAGGACGATGTGGCCGCTGCGCACTTCCGCGTCGAGCTGTACCGACGGCCGGGTGATGACCGCCTGGGAGAAGTCCAGCTTCAGGTGGCCGCTGCGGACCCGCGCCTCGATCCGCTGCGGCACCACCCAGCGGCCTTCCTTCTTGGTGTGCCCGTGGCCGCAGTCCAGGCGCACGATCTCCTTGGCCCTCGGGGCCGGCGCGCTGGCCACCGGCCCGTCGACGGGCAGGTCGGCGACCAGCTTGGCCAGCTCCCCGTAGGTCCGCGCCGTCATGGCCAGCTCCAGGCGCTCGTCGAGCTCATCCGCGGTCAGCCGCCCGTCTCCCGCGGACACCCGCAGCAGCTCGACCACCCGGTCCCGGTCCTCGTGCGACGCGCGCAGCTCGCTGCGGGCCACCTCGCGGCCCGGTTCGGTATCCGCCATGCCAAAACCTTAAACCCGCCGGGGAACCCCGCCGAGCCACGCTGACCCCCTCAGCCTTTTTCTATTTTTGCCAAACGGGCCGTGGTTCGTGCCTCTTGACTAGCCGCGCGCCTCGCCTCCCGACCACAGGTAGTGCGCCTGGGTGAAGCTGTACCAGTTGCCCGAATCATCCCGCATGATCGCCTCGACCCCGTAGGGGCGCTCGGCGGGCGGCTGGGTGAACTCGACGCCGCGTCCGGCCAGCACGTCGTGATCGGCCTTGCAGTCCGAGGTGGACATCACCCCGGGCGAGAGCGCCCCCTTGGCGACCAGGGCCCGGACCTGCTGGGCCGACTCCTCGTCGAGCATGGAGTGCAGCGGGTCCATGAGCAGCAACTCCTGGCCGTCGCTGCCCGGCGGGCGCACGGTCAGCCAGCGCATCCCGCCCTCCAGCTGGATGTCATTGGTGAGCGTGAAACCCAGCTTCTCGGTGTAAAACTCCTTGGCCGAGTCCTGGTCAAGGACCCAGACCGACACGATTGAAATTCCCTTGATCATGCCCGCGACTCTAGGGGCCCGCGTGCGGCGGCGCCTTCTCCGGAAGTGATGTGTTCCTAGGACGAGGTGCCGGGAGGCCGCTGCGCCACATCAGCGCGAAGCAGCCGGGGATAGGGGCGGGCCCGCCGCGCCGCGCCGCCTCCTGCCGGTACGCGGTGGGGGACATGCCGGTCAGTTCGGCGAACCTCGTGCTGAACGTGCCCACGCTGGTGAAGCCGACCAGGTAGCAGATCTCGGTCACGGTCAGGTTGGCCGAGCGGAGCAGCTCGCAGGCGCGTTCCACCCGTCGCCTGGTCCGGTACCGGCCGGGCGTCTCGCCGTAGGCGGCCCGGAAGGCCCGGATGAAGTGCTCGCGGGAGTACCCGGCCCCCGCGGCCAGCGCCGGGATGGCGATCGGCTCGGCGTAGTCGCGGTCGATCCGGTCCCGGGCCCGGCGCAGCATCCGCAGCGAGCTGAGGTCCGCCGACTTCATCCTCCTACTATCCCCGTAAGACCTTGATGACGGTCACATTCCGGCCGCACAGGGTGGCGATGTCTTCGGGGTCCGACGTGAGGACGGTCGCCGGGCCAGGCGCGGCCAAGGCTGTCACGCTGAGCATCGCATCGATCGCATGCCGGTGACCGTGCAGGCCAGCTTCGGCGAGAATGGCCGTCGCGCGGCGCGCGATCTGTTCGGTAACTGGTTCCACGACAACGCGGGACAGCGTCCACTCCAACGCCGGCCGGTTGAGTCGCGGATGCGCCACTTCCACCACGGTGGCGGCACTAGTGATCACCCGCAGATCGTCGGCCAGGGCCAGCGCCAGCCACTGGGTGACCTCCCGCGCTCGCAGAACCGCCTTCGCCAGCCCCTCGCTGTCCAGCACCAGCGTGCCCGCCGGAGTGGCGGAAGCCCGGCTCACGCGGGCCGGGACCTGGGGTGGCCTTGCTCGGCGCGAGCCCGCCGCAGTTCTTCACGCCGGGCGCGCACCTCTTCCTCGGTGACCGGACCGTGCTCGGCCTCCGCCACGGCGATCAGCTCGGTCAGGTTGTCCCGCTCAATCTGCCGGGCGACAGCCGCAGCGACGTACGCTGACAAGCCCGACGGACCGCTACGGGCGCGGGCCGCTTCCGCGATATCGCGTGGCATGGTGATTGAGTACTTTCCGGTAGGCTCACTCATGCTCTTTATCCTACCAGGAGTATTCTTTCGCGTACCCGGTCAGAGTGCGTCTTCCCCTGGGGACCTCATTCGATCCGCGTCGCGATGGGCGTGCCGAGTTCCACCGTCCGGCTCACCGTGCACAGCCGGTCGTGCGACTTGCGTACCGCGTCCGGCAGCAGCTCACGAGCCTTGTCGCCCTGCTCGCCCTCGGGGAACCTGAGGCGGAACGTCACCTGCAGGCCGGCCAGATGATTGCCGGCCGTGTCGCGGACCTTGTCCGCCTCCACCACGATCTCGAACGAGTCCGGCTCGGCCCGCCGCGAGGTGAGCAGGTCCACGTCCACGCCCGTGCAGCCGCCGATCGAGACCAGCAGCAACTCGACCGGGGTGAAGTCGGTACCGCCCCCGCTCCCGATAGTGATCTTCCCGCCCCGCTCGTTGATCGCGGTGTACCTGCTGTTCTCGATGCGCTCCAGCCGCACGCTGCGATGTGCGGAATCAGTCGTCATGCGATCCACACTGCCATACCTCCGGGCCCCGGCCGCCTGTCGGTGCCGCGTGCCAGAATGGGCCGGGTGACGCAGGGATCTGACCTTGCTAGCGGCGGCCCGTCGATTACCGCCCGGCGGGTGGCCGCCTACCGCCTCGGGTTCGCCCGGGTCCCGGCCCCGTACGGTGACGCCGCTGCTGACCAGGCGCTGGCCGCGGACGTCGCCGACAGCCAGGAGCCCGCTTCGGACCGGATGCGCGAGTACCTGCGGGCCCGGACCGGGTTCTTCGACCGGGTGGTCGTCGGGGCCATCGATCGTGGCGTCAGCCAGATCGTCATCGGCGCGGCCGGTTACGACGGACGCGCCTACCGGTACGCCAAGCCCGGCGTCCGCTGGTTCGAGGTGGACCACCCCGCCACTCAGCGCGACAAACGGGAGCGGCTGGCCCGGCTCGGTCTCGACACCAGCCAGGTACGGTTCGTCGAGGCCGACTTCACCCGCGACCCGATCGCGGCCCGGCTCACCGCCGCCGGCCTGAACCCGCGCCAGCCCAGCCTCTTCCTGCTCGAAGGGATCGCGGTCTACCTGGAGCCCGCCGTCCTGGACCGGGTCCTCACCGAGTTCCGCAAGGTCGCGCGCCCCGGCAGCCGCCTGGCGATCAGCGTGTCGGTGTCCGGCGCCCGCACCGAGACCCGGATCCGCTTCCAGAACTCGGTCGCCAGCCTGGGCGAGCCCGCCAGGTCCACCCTCGAAGCCAGCCAGGCCCCCGAGGTGCTCGCCCGCGCCGGCTGGCAGGTCATCGCGGGCGATCCCGACGAAGCCGCCCGGCGCACCTGGGCCGGCCTGCTCACCGCCGCCGCCGTCCCCCGGGCGGCCCGCACGACCAAGACCACGACCAAGACCACGACCAAGACCACGACCAAGACCACGACGCCCCGCCAGCCCCGGCCCGCCGAACCATCCCGAGGAGACCTCTCCCTGTCGGCCCTGCTCTCCCAGGTGCTCGTCGCGTTCACCATCGAGCTCGACAACGAAGCCGAACACCACCTCCCGCACCGCACCACCAACCACGGCGTCGCGGGCATAGGCGCCGGGACGTGGCTGACCTCGGTGGCCATGTTCGAGAACTGCCTGCGTTTCGTCACCGACGAGCCCATCACGGTCCGCGAACTCCAGACCCTGGCCCGCACCCCGACCAACCTGGACGGCATGCGCCGCTGGGGCTACGTCACCATCGACGGCGCCGCCGACAAGACCTACAAGGGCCGTCCCGGTCCCCACGCCGTGCTCCGTGCCACCGCCCGCGGCCTGCGAGCGCGGGAGACCTGGCTGCCCGCGCCCGCGGTCATCGAGCACCGCTGGACCGGGCGCTTCGGCGCGGACCAGATCGGCAACCTGCGGCAGGCCCTGGCCGCGGTCGCCGCGCAGCTCGACCCGGGCCTGCCCGACTGCCTGCCGATCCTCGGCCAGACCCTGTTCAGCCAGGGACCGGACCCGTCCCTGCCGCCCCGGCCCGCGCCGCCCGACCTCACCACCTTGCCGCTGCTCGCCCAGTTGTCCCGCGTCCTGCTCGCGTTCGCCCTGGACTACGAGGCCGAGTCCGAGGTGTCCCTGGCGGTCGGGGCCAACCTGCTCCGCGTCCTGGGCCAGGACGGCGAGGGCGGCGTGCGGCCGCGCGACCTCCCGCTCCTGACCGGCATCTCCAAGGAAGCCGTGGCCTGGGCCCTCGGCGTGCTGCTCCGCGCCCGCCTGGCCGTCGAGGAGCCCGATCCCGCCGCGAGCCGTGGCAAGGTGGCCCGCCTCACCCCCCGTGGCCTGCTCGCACGGGATAGCTACCTCGAGCTCTCGGACACCACCGAGGGCCGCTGGCGGGCCCGGTTCGGCGCCGACGCGATCGGGGCCCTGCGCCAGCCCCTGGAGGCACTGGCCGTCGGCTCCGACGGCCAGCCGCCGCCCCTGTTCCAGGCGCTGGAGCCCTACCCGGACAACTGGCGGGCCTCGGTCCGCCCGCCCCGCACGCTCCCGTACTACCCGATGGTCCTGCACCGCGGCGGCTACCCCGACGGCAGCTGAGCCCGGAGCGTAACATCGAAGTCATCCAGCGCGCTCATGCCGGGAGGCTGAGATGAGGCTCCGATCGCGCCCGCAGACCAGGGTTGTCTGGTCCTCGTCCGCGCACCGGGTGGCCCGGCGCGGGGTACAGGAGGTCACGCGGCCGACTCGCGGCGGCCGGGTTCGCTGGTGGGGCCGGACCGCCATGCTGCTCACCATCATCGGCGCGCTGCGCCTGGCCCGGATCGTCCGGACTTACCCGCGCCCCGGTCTCTCGCTGGCCGGGACGGCCATCACGCTGGCCGGGATCACCGTGCCCAGCGCGCCGGTCCTGGTCGCCGGGTTCGTGGTCCTGTTCCTGGCCCTGTTCCTCCCGTCGGACCCGGCTTCCGCGCCCGCCCAGCCCTGCTCGGCCCGCCTGTGGGCCCACCCGCTGACCTCCTCGGCCCGGCACCCTCACCGCTGACCGGCCAGCGTTGATCGGGTCAGGCATCCCCGTCGGCGAGAACGTCCAGGATCTGCTGCCCGTACCGGGCCAGCTTGGTCTCACCGACGCCGTTGACCGCGGCGAGCCCGGCCAGCGTCGCCGGCGGCGCGGCCGCGATCTGCCGCAGCGTCGCGTCGTGGAAGATGACGTACGGCGGCATG
>Ga0209168_10000560_pt1 | contig 34627 bp, 32 predicted proteins | sample Coa_R1_FD_187156 | JGI IMG/M metagenome (GOLD analysis project Ga0209168, IMG submission 187156) | Surface soil microbial communities from Centralia Pennsylvania, which are recovering from an underground coalmine fire - Coalmine... | ecosystem: Environmental > Terrestrial > Soil > Unclassified ...
CCGGGCCGAGGTGTATCTCGCAGGGCATGCAGTCCACGAAAAACAGTTCAGAAACCCAGATCCAGACCGACGAAATGAGAAACAGAAAGAAAAACTCGCTGCCGATCACTTTTTCAGCAGCCTGCTAAGTCGACCTGTGTGATGAGAATTGCGGTTTGGCACAATTTGCCGAGCGGCGGCGGAAAGCGCGCTCTGTACGATCACGTTCGAGGACTGGTTGCTCGAGGACACGAGATCGAGGCCTGGTGTCCGCCTACGGCTGACCGCTCGTACCTGCCCTTGTCTAAGATCGTGCCCGAACACGTAGTTCCTTTGCCCGGATTCGAAGCCGGGCTGCAGCCTGCTTTGCTTCGCCACCTGTATCAGATCCGCTGGAATACGTGGTCGCAAATAAGTTCGATGGAACGTCACTCTCGCGAGTGTGCGCGCCAGATGCTGACCAAGAAATTCGACATCCTCTTTGCGGCGAGTTGCATTTTGTATCACACGCCATTTATTGGGAGATTTGTCGGAATGCCAAGCGTCCTCTATCTGCAGGAACCAAACCGGCCGTTCTACGAAGCGCAACCCGAACTGCTCTGGCCCGCGATGAACTGGACGATCAGAGATTTGTTTTCTTTTCGTTTCTGGAGGAAATCGTTGATGCGTCGAATGCGTTTGCCTGGGATCAGAGTTCTCGTACGCGAAGAGCGCAACAGCGCAGTCGCGTTTGATCGGATTTTAGTCAATTCATTCTTCTCTCGCGAGAGCGTATTGCGGGCATTTGGAATTGACTCGAAAGTCTGTTACCTGGGCATCGATACAAATCATTTCGCCAATCAAAATAAGCCGCGCGAATCCTTCGTTGTCTCGCTTGGCGCCATCATACCTTCAAAAAATGTCGGGTTTCTCGTAGACTCAGTCGGCAAGGTCTCTGCTCAGCTGCGCCCGAAATTGGTCCTCGTCGCGAACACCATCGACGCCGCATATCTGAATCGACTTAAGGAGAGAGCCGAACAGGCTCAAGTATCAATTCAAGTGCACCATCGGATAAAAGATCTGGAGATCGTCGACATTTTGAATCGCGCTCGGCTCATGATTTATGCTCCTCGTCTCGAACCCTTTGGTTATGCACCGCTGGAAGCGTGTGCCTGCGGCACGCCCGTCATCGCCACAGCCGAGGGCGGGGTCCGAGAGACGATCCAAGACGGCGTAAATGGCTTGCTTGTTGAGCAGGAGCCTGAGGCCATGGGAGCGGCTATCGAGCGATTGATAGCGGATGAAAAACTCCTTACTCTTTTAAGCAGTGGAGCAGAAAAAGTGGTGCAAGAAAAGTGGTCCTTAGCCCCCTCTATTGACAGATTGGAATATCGGCTGCTAGAAGCCCGCCGACGGTCCTCAACTGCATCCGATTTTGTAGACCGACACTCTTAGCTTCAGCCGATTTTCCTGAAACAGGGTCTGATCAGGGAAGTAGTGTCTGTCATGACTGAATCTTGCAACGCACAGCAATCGATCTTCGCTAGCCCTCTCGGTTCATCCTGCCCGAAGAACGCACGAGAAACAGGTTCTCTCGCTAGAAGTTCGCACTTAACGTACAACCACGGCCAGGGAAGCACCCGTAATGGCCAGCTGTGCTGCAATCTGGCTCCAGTCACGCAATCCGCGCGCAAAAGCGCCAGTAGGAAGTTTGTATGGCACGATAATTTCGTCGCCTGCATACAGCCGCAGATGCTCGAACTTGTCGCCGGTGAAAGGCCCATTTACATTGTTTGCCGCAACAACAATGCCATTCGCCCGCAGAACGAAAGCGTGATGCATGTCGGACTGGGGTTTTCCCTTTCCTGCCATTCCTAGGTACGCGCCGCTGTTCATGTGCGGGTCGAAGATGAAAGAGCCAGGGCTATACACATTTCCAACGACCGAGACTGTGGAGGGAGTGTGGGGGACAATCAACCGGTCATTGTCTTCCATCGCCATGTCGGGAAAATCCGTCAGCGCCTTGTCGTTTGGTTTAACCGGAAGCGCGACGCGCCCGCTCGCGCGCACACCGCGAAGCTGGCCAAGAATCCCCTCCTGCAGTTGGGCTAACCCCTGCGCATCTCCACCGGATGCGGATGCAGCAATGGAAAGAGCGGATTGCCTCGCCTGCACCTCCATCGTACTAACCAGCTGGTCCAGGCTGTTTTGTTGTTCGACCCGCGCCGATTCGCGCAGTAGTTGCGAGCCATATACGTAGGCATTCGCTGTTAGTCCACCGGCGCGCTGTAGAACAGAATGTAGCGTTTCATTCTTCTCTAATTTGTAAACTCCAGGCCGAGCCACCTCGCCTTCGACCACCACGTATCGGGATCGCTCGTCTTCAGGCAGGTTGATGTCACGTTGCGAAAAGATCGTTACTATGTCTCCGGGCTCAAGTACCAGGTTGCTGGCTTCGTCGTGTTCGATAATTGCCTTACGAGGACTTAGCCACAGCAGCTTGGAAGTAAGGTCGGCCGGGTTAACGCGTTGGATGATGGCGTACTCCCAATTGATCTCCGGAGCGTAGCGACGCAGATCAGCAGTTACACTCCTGGCAGTACGGAGTGTGGTCGTCGACCGATCTTCTGTATCAGCATTCTTTTGACTCCCTAGTGGCACTCGGTCATTCGCTTTTGAGGTTTCGGCAGCGGCTTCCTGATCGGCAGGGTCGCATGGGATGTAAGTGATGGTGGGCTGTTCCACTACCGTACTTGTGCCGTTGCCCGGATAGTAGTATCCGCTGGTACCCGGGACGGCGCTCGGTTGTCCGGCGGTGGATAAAGAGGTTGGTGGTGAAGCGGGTTGTGTTGCACCCTGCGTCGGACTGTTGGCCTGTTTTCCGTTTGGCAAGCATCGCACGTTGAACCCTGGGCGCACCGGGTACTCCGTGGTGTGCCCGTCCCCGATCGCAGCCCGCTCGAGCCAGTACCGGCGCGTTAACAGAGCCTCGGGGTTGGGAATCAAGTCGCGGATGCGCATACCGGGCTTCCACGGGTATCGCCCAGGATTGGCAACGTTTCCGCGCAGTGTGACGGTATCCTGGAAACTTGGCACGATCGAAAGCACTCGAACGATATCGCCATCCTGCAAGGGTAAGGCTTGAGAGCTTTCATCGAACGGAAACTCCAAGGTCTTGCGTGACTGATGATCGACCACGCGCTCAATTGTGATCCTGCCAGTATCGGCGAGACTGCTCATTCCACCCGCATATTGAATCAGATCGCTGAGAGTCGTTTTCTCCTTCAGTTCATAGATTGCTGGATCATTTACCGATCCAGAAATGGCGACCAGAGGTCCAACTGGAGCGATGTACACAACATCTCCCGATTGCAGACGAACATCTTTGGATTTGTCGCCCTTGATCAGCAGATCATAAAAATCGAAGTCGGTGACGCTTTTGTCATCCCGTCGTACTTGGATGTGGCGCAACGATCCCTGCGGCGTCGGGCCCCCCGAACTAAAGATTGCATTGACCAGAGTACTTAGCGAACTGATCGTATAAGTGCCTGGATAGCGTGCGTTGCCAACCAAAAGCACCTGTATCGAACGAAGACGTCCAACGGTAGCGGTCAGATGAAAATTTCGGAACGTCTTGGAAATCTCACTCGACAGGTACGGCTCCAATTCGCTGTAATGCACACCCGCCACCGAAACCTGCCCGACATGCGGTACGTATATCTGTCCTGATCGGTCTACTGTCGCGTGCAGATCAGCCTCGAGCTGCCCCCAGATCCTGATTTGCAGTTCGTCGCCTGGACCGATAATGTAATCGCTTGGAACCTGCAATTGGTCTATCGGCGCAAATGTGCTTGGGGCTAGATCGAAAAGCGACTGCCCAAAGAAGGGCAAAGGACGGCCCGCCGAATCCGCGGCCATCTGTTGAAACTCTGTCTGCGGCCACGTCGGACTACTCGGCCGGCGCATTTGTGATGGATTGACCAGAGATGTACGCGGAGGATACTGCCCTTCGTACGTGCCGAAAGGGTTTCTCAGTTGCGGTACCTGACTAGTGGTTGGGAAGTTTTGCCCACGTTGCACTCCGGCAGCATTTTGGATCTGCTGAGAGCATTCAGGATTAACAGCCTGCATTGGATCTGTGCAATCCACTGCTAACCCCGGCGTTGTGCTTTGAGGCACTTCATTGGCCGCTTGCGATAGACACAAAGCCGCGCTGAAAAAGAAAAATATCCCAAACCAACCCAATTTTCGCATCATGGATTCATGAGATTGAGCCGTTGCAGAAGCCCGGTGTTCAAAGCATGTAATTCTACCAACTGCCGCATGAAAAGTGGGGGATGCGCCAGCCGAGTCACAATTTCGGCGATCAAATTCGGCCTGCGGCTTGGCGCAGCCAAGTCCCTGCTGATTTTGTCCTTCAAGTCGAAAGCCGCAGAGGACTAATCTGTCCCCTGGGCCCCTCGGATCTGGGTTAAGCCCTGACCGGATCCGGGGCTGGGAGCAGTTGCCGACGTTTCGTGCTGACTGCCGCGCAATAGATACTTAGACAGAGTGACGAAGCCCTTCACATTACGTTGGAGTTCGCGGCGATCCTTCAGGGATTGTCTTAGCTTATAAAACAGATACGACGGGCTTAGGTAGAAGTTGCGGCGCGCTCGGTCGCAAAAGCTCACCAGTTGTTCATGAGTGATGTTCGGCAAGTTCACGACACTGTTGTGGAGACCCTCCTTCGTTAACCAGCCTCCCCAATCCTCTATCTGAATATAGTTCCGGTCCTTCGCTTCCTGATACGCCGTCGTGCCCGGATACACCATGATGGGAAAGAATTGAGCAGTGTCAGGCTGTAACTTCTTCGCGAACTGCAGGGTCTTCTCCATGCTGGCGGGCGTTTCATTCAGATTCCCGACCATGAAACAGCCGTGCACCATGATGCCCGATTCCCTGCAGCGGCGGACGAACCGATGCGCCTCCTCGTGATATTTGACATCGCGACGGTCGTCGTTATTCTTCTTCATCCCATGAATGACTTCTACATCCCCGCTTTCGAAGCCAACGCAGAATAGCCGAGCGCCTGACTTGTGCAACGTTGAAAGAAGTTCGGTATCGGCTCCGATGTCAGCGCGGCAATTGGCGTCGTACGGGAGTTTGTTTCCTCGGCGAATCAATTCTTTCGCCAACTCAAGCGTGCGTGGTTTGCTGATGATGAAAGTGTCGTCTTCCAGCATCACCGTTTTGATTTCGGGCATTTCGCGCGCCACAAAATCAAACTCATCCGCAACGTTCGCTACCGACCGATAACGCATTTTGTGTCCGCTGAACGTCTGTGGATAAACACAAAACGAACAGTGATATGGACATCCGCGGCTGGTATCGAAAACTACCAGTGGCCACAATGAGTGGCCATAGAAATAGTCCGGGGTACGGAGGAAGCGCTTATAAATCTCCGAGACGAAAGGAAGTTCGTCGAGATTCTCAATAGCTGGACGAGGAGCATTGCTAACGATCTCTCCACTCGATCGCCGCCACACTAGGCCCTCGACCGCGGAAAGATCCGCACCGCAGGATTTAGCGGCCAACCAGTCGCGCACGGTGTACTCATATTCCCGGACGGCCACAGCCTGGAGTGCCGGCGACATTTCCAGCGTTTCTCTGGGCAGAGCTGAAACATGTCGTCCAACGAGCAAAATACATAGCGAAGGCCGTGCCGCAACGAGAGACTCGATAACACTTACGTCATTGAGAATGCTGGGAGTAGAGGTGTCGCAAACCACAGCGTCAATGTTCTTGGCTGCAATACGGTCGGCGACGTCTTTCACCGAATATCCGACGGCAGGGGAATCCACCAAATCCACATCGTGCCCGCTTTTGATCGCCACCCCAGCTGCCGTAGCGAGCCACTTGGGATAATAAAGCGTGCCGCTTTTTGTAACTGCGGGACTACGCTGCTCGCGGGAAAATCGAGGGTGAAACGGAGGATTCAGAAACAAAACGCGCATCTTGTGGATCATATCACACCCCATTTAAGGCCTTGGGACGACAATGTTTATCTGCGTCAATTCCCGAACCAACGGCGAGCCATCCGACCGACGAAATCTAGTTCCGGACAGAGCCTCATGCCTAAGAACCAGCCCCTGGGCTGGCATTTGTTGGGATCAAACCCCATGGCGCCTAAGAAGTTTCGAATGAGGGTTTTAAGATACTATCACGCCGGGGTAGTCGGGGTTTACTTTTTGACTGCTTCCAATCGATGTCTGCCACACGTGAAGGCCCTTCATTCTCTTGTTTGGTGTCGGAGCTCTGTCGTAACGCCGCGAAAAAGGTCGGGATCCACCTATACCGAGCGCAACATTCCTGCGAAGGGGCGTGTTTAAGTCCCGCAGGTTCGAGTTGTACCATCGGCGTGTTCTTCGATCTAGCCACAACGGGAACTCGCACCGGCACTTTGACCGTGACGGACAATGCTGGGGACAGCCCTCAGACTGTCTCCCTCACGGGCAATGGACAGGATTTTTCCATGGCTCCATCTGCAGCAGAGCACCGGCGCAATCGACGTGTTCCATATCTCCTGGCTCGTTCAATCTAAAGGGCTCAGCTTCAACGACGGCCAATATAACCATTACACCTTCGAAAGGTACAATCACCCTTGTACATCCATTCAAGATGTGGCCAACTTCAGCAACAGCTGCCACGTGATTGTTGCTCTTCGGATTGTCTGGACTGACGTTTACGTGTGTTTCGAATTGCACCCACGACAAACACGGCATCCGGGAGTGCTATGTCCTGCCCGCAGTTTGCCTAATTCTTATTGGATTTGGCTTAGCCGCGTGCGGCGGCAAGTCGATGCACACCGGAGGCAGAGGTGGAAGTCCAACCGGTACCTACACTCCCTCGGTATTAGGCCCCTTCTCCGCGAATGCGACGTTGCTGAGTCACTCGACGAAGCTCACTTTGATGTCAAGTGACCAGCGCTCGGAAGACAACGTACTCTTCGGTTGGCTTGACACCGACAGGAACGTCGAGCTCCCAGAATTAAAGATGTGTATTAATCGTTCGACGGGGTACAACCTACCATCCGGCTGAACGCAGCAGGCAGTCAAAAAGTGGGTCCGGCTACGCCGGATCCGGTTTCCACTTCCAATATGCTTTTATAGCATCCAGCCGCGCGCGATTTTCGGGGAGGCTGAACGTGCGCTCCAGTCCCCGGCGCCCGATGACATAGAAAACGGCTACAAAGAAAGCGAGGATTGTCGCGCCGATTACGATCAGGGTTCGGTGTGGGGATGACTTCTTGTCAGGGACCACTGCCGGGTCCACCACCTGTACGATTTCTCCCTCTCGAGCCTCATCCAGCTTGGCGATTTCCAGTTCTTTGGTCAGCAACTCGTAAACCGTCTCGTTATACTTCAGATCTCGATACTTGCGGAGATACTCCAAACCAGCTCCGGTCACGCGCCCTTTAGACATTACGATATCGGATCCGGTGTCCTGCTGAGATCCGGCGATATGCTCGAGTTGGGCTTGGAGCGCAGCAAGTTGCTGCTTCGCCAGCACAATTTCCGGATTGTCATCCGTTGCGAACGATCGCATACCTTGAATCTGCACCTCCTTAGCTACTACCTGAGCTCGCAGTACCGCTGTGGACTCGATCAGCGCTCTCGCTTGGCTGTCAATCTGCAGAACTCCGGTTTCTTGTTCCGTCTTTCTCATGGCTTCCTCGGCAGCGGCAAGTTGTTCTTTGGCCGGCTGCAACTGCTGCTCGAAGAACAGGCGACGACGGGCAGCTTCGCTGATCGCTAGTGAGGCGGAAAGCTTCTTGAACTCTTCCACATAGCCGTTGGCTAATTCGGCCGCTCGTCTCGCATCATGATCCTCGACCGTGATACGGATCAAACCGTCTTTTTGCCCGGCCACGACGTTGGCGCGGCGCTCAAGAACCTTCCGCGTATCCGAAAGTCGCTTTGTTTTATATTCCGTCATTAGGCCGAAGCGCTTAATGGTCGCATCCTCGACACTGCGGCTCTTCAATAAGGAAACGTACATGTCCGTGGGTGTTTTCATTCCAAAACCGCCGGCAACTGCAGACAGGGGACCAAGCGAACCCAAGCTCCCTAGTTGTCCCAGCAACGCCGATGCTATCGACGAATTCTGTGAAGCGGGAGGCAGCAACACGACTTCTGCCTCGTAACTAACTGGCAAAACGAGAACGACAACGATCGCCAAAACGACCGCGCCCAGGACGAAGCGCAGAATGAAACGCTTCTTCCGGACCAACAAAACTACAATATCGAGAAGAGAGACCTCGCGGACCGGATTTTGAGCCACGTTCCCGTTCTCTTCGAACAGAAGCGATTCGGTCTCGGCGGTTGTTTCCGTATGAATTGGGACCAAAGGATCTGGCTCTCTCCAACAATGGTTCCTAGATTTTACGATAAATCGAGTTCCCGCGTCTGATGTCCAGACGCGAGTCCATTTCTCTGATGCCGATAATACACGCACCAGATTTCGAGTAGTGCGATTTTTGTGCTAGCTTGGTTGATTCGGAATTCCATCCAGGATGAAAACGCTGCTTCGGGGGCCAATCTCGCATAGTTTTGTTGGGAGACTGTTTAAATCCTTCTCCATCAACACCACAAGGTGCCTCCGAATCGTTGTTAGCCTTACCATCCGTAAGTCGAGCCATGACCTCGCTCGCATCAAACCCATAGTCGTTTCGTTGTTGCTGATTTCCTTGCACGCGGTATCCACCGCGGTCTTGTACGCCCAAACACCTTCAGAATCGCCTTCTCCAGGCAATGAGACTGCTTCCAAAAACTCCCCTTTGCCCCTCCAATTCGTCCGACCGCCAGTCGACCTTAAGTCTCTCCCTAAGAATCTGTTTATGGATCAGGAACATTTCTGGACGGCTCCGCTCCACATGAATCAAACACAATGGGAGTGGGCACCTGCAGCGCTCCTTGTCGGGGGATTGTTCATCAAGGCTGACCAGAGCATCGAAAACCACGTTCCCACCAGTAAGAGTACAGTCTCACATGCAGCCACCGCCTCCAATGCAGGTGTGGGCGCGCTAGTGGGCACCGGAGCGGCACTATTCTTCCTCGGCCACATGCACAACGACGATCAGAAACGCGAAACCGGAATCCTGGCCGGAGAAGCCGCGATCGGGGCACTTGCTGATACCGAAATCTTCAAGTACTCAGCTGGACGCGAGCGGCCCTTTACCGGCACGAGTCCGGGGCGGTTCTTCGTCGGCGGAGACTCCTTCCCTTCCCTACACTCTTCGGTTAGCTGGGCCATCGCCAGTGTTATCGCGCACGAATATCCCGGTCCTCTGACTCAGTTGCTGGCTTACGGCACGGCAGGAGGGGTAAGCGCGGCCCGATGGGCTGGGCAAAAGCATTTCTTCTCAGATGTGGCCATTGGCGCCGCTCTCGGCTGGTATATGGGGCGTCAAGTCTACCGCGCACACTCTCACTACAGCGACGCCGATATAGCACGATACGGCACTTTCTACAAAACCGAAGAGAGCGAAGATACTCAGCCTCTTCATAAAACTCGAATCACGGGATCGAGCTACGTTCCACTGGACAGTTGGGTTTATCCAGCTCTCGAACGGCTCGCCGCCCTCGGTTATATCCAAACTGAATCGCTCAGCATTCGCCCCTGGACGCGCCTGGAATGTGCGCGCCTATTGACTGAAGCCGCCAATCGTGCCGCCGACAGTGACACCCCTGCAGAAGTTCAGCAACTCTATACCTCGTTATCGAACGAGTTCGGTTACGAATCCGGATTGATGAATGGTGAGAGGAATTCCAACGCGCAGCTCGAATCCGTCTACTCCCGCTTCCTGGGGATTTCGGGCACACCTCTGAACGACAACTATCATTTCGGCCAGACTTTGCTGAACGATTACGGTCGTCCTTACGAAAATGGCTTCAATGCGGCTGATGGCGCCTCGGGCTATGCGACAGCAGGCCCGTTCGCCCTGTACGTTCGCGGAGAGTATCAGTCGGCACCCTCGGCGCCGGCTCCTACCCAAGCTGAACTCGATTTCTTCAACCGTACCGACAATTGGCCGACAAGTCCGGCGCTCCCCGTCGCTTCCATCAGCCGGTTCCGTCTGCTCGATACCTATGTCGGCCTCAACCTCGGCAACTGGCAGTTCTCATTCGGAAAAAACAGCCTCTGGTGGGGACCGAGTGAGGCCGGAACCATGATTTTCACCAACAATGCGGCGCCGCTAAACAACATGTTCACGGTTGATCGCGTCAGCCCGTTTCGATTGCCCTGGATTTTTCGCTATCTCGGAGACATCCGATTCGAAGGTTTCATTGGTCATATGACGGGATTGCAATTTCAGACAACGGTCTACAGTGGCGCAACCGTCCCCACAACGCTGGGCCAATATGGAAAGAACCTGCATCCTCAACCTTTTCTCAGCGGGGGAAAGATTAGTTTCAAGCTGACACAAAATTTCGAGTTCGCAATGTCGAAAACGACGGTTTACGGTGGCCCCGGAAACCCGCTAAACATCACGACGTTTTTGGACAGCACCTTCGGAAAGCATTACCACGGCGATGTCCTTGGTGACGGCCGCACAAGTGCAGACTTTTCGTATCGCATCCCCGGGTTCCGTAACTGGCTCTCCCTCTACGGTGAAACGTTCAGTGAAGACGAGCCATCGCCGATCCCTTATATGCGTAGAAACGCTTCCCAAGGGGGACTGTACTTTGCGAAATTTCCTGGAGTCCCGAGGCTGGACCTAAGACTTGAAGGTGGATACACCAATCCCGCCGCCTTCTGTGGTATCTGCATTTATACCAATGCCCAATACAACAGCGGATACAACAACGATGGACGCCTGATCGGCACCTGGACCGGACGCTCGGCACAAGGAGAAGAAATTCGATCCTACTATTGGCTCGGCCCGCGCAAGAAAATCGGTATCGAGTTGAGGCATCGAACTCTCGACCCCGGCTACCTCCCGCAGGGCGGAAACCAGAACGATGTCGCGGTAAACGCCGATATCTTAGTGGGGAAAGGCTTTCGGTTTACGGGCAATGTGCAATACGAACGGTGGCTGATTCCTTTGCTGGCGACAGGCCGGCAGTCGGATGTTGCAGCTTCCTTCGAATTCAGCTTCTGGCCCACGCCCCACAAACATTGAGTCGCATGCAACTTTTTCCGTCTGTTACACTTCCCAGAAACCGACGCACTCTAATTTTCAGATAATGATCCGTCCCGTTTTGGCTAAGTCCCAGTTTGGTAGACAGTTCGACTTCCCGGTGCGGAAAAGGACAAGGGTTGCATTGCAACTGGTGAGCACTTTTCTCCTTCTTCTCATAGCAGCGCTACCGCTTCAAGCTCAGTTTCCGTCGTCCGCTGTGTCCGGTTCTGACAGGGGCACTCCCACGCCGGACATGTGGCCTGGATTTGGCTCTTCCATTGCCCGATTCAATGCTCAATCCGAACCTGCCGTAGAGGGACGAGTTGTTGGTCCAGAAGCCAGCACCGCTCCCGCAAACAATTCTGAGTGCTCTCTGAACACGGATGCGATCTGCTCCCAAACCAACCAGTCTGCTTCCTCAGTCAATCTCCAACAGCAGAGCCCCGCGTCAGGTGCTCCCCAAAAACCGTCGGACACAAAGGCGGACCTGCCGGAAACAGGTGTGAAATCTTCCTCTGCCCTGATTGTCCAAAACCACCAACGCCCCGACCGTAACCTCGAAATCTATTACAGGAACCGCCGGGAGTTCAGCTTTGATGTCGGATGGCATCCTGTCAATATTCCATTTATCTATGATTTTGCAGTCGGCGACAGCTACAACATGACGACCCTGAAATACACGCTGGTGCCGATTGTTGCCTCATTGCGTTGGCATGTCACGAACGTGGGCTGGCGATGGATTTTCCGAGGTAACATGGATTTCACCTTCAGCGGATCCGTTACCGCGATCCCGAAGGGACCGGAGACTCACTACTACTCTTTTGATTTCGGTATCCGCCGTAATTTCGTTTACCGCAATTGGAAAGTCGTGCCTTTTTTCGAGCAGCGTGGCGGCGCCGGGATCATCAACGCCAAAGAACCGTTGGGAGTTCAATTTGCACAGGGACAGAACCTGACGTTCACGTACAACCTCGGCGTCGGCGCTCGGTACAACATTGATTCGAAATATTCATTCTCCGCTGGCATGAACTACATGCATATCTCCAACGGCTATTTGTCGGAACCGGCGTTTACAAACTATGGCATCAACGTCTATGGACCAATGTTCGGCCTCGATATGCGTTTGGGCAAACCGCACCGAGTGTCCGAGTAAAACTGGATCTCGATTCTCGAATAGAAATATTGTGACTACCACTTCGGATCGTGAAGAAACCCAACCCAGCGGGGCCTATTTCAAAGTAGAGAGTTCAACGTGAGACACCTAGAAAAATCTCAATCCAACTTAAGTCGATCACTCCACATTTTTTGGATTAGCGCATTGTTCATTGCGTTGGCGACGTCGATCTCGTCCGGCTGTGGCACTCCTGGTCAAGCCACCCTCTATCTTACGGCCCCGTCCACAGCTACAAAAGGCACTCCGTTCACTGTAACGGTCCACGTGGTGTACCAGGGAAAACCAGACTCGGTTATCAATGGGGTCATCCATTTCACCAGTTCCGATCCTGCTGCCGTCCTCCCCATCGATTATCAATTCACGCAGGCTGACTCCGGCTCCCACGCTTGGACAAATGGGTTCACATTGTGGACGTCAGGCACCCAAACGATTTTTGGTGCAATTCACGACGCCTCAGCGATCAAAGGGAGTGCCAGCGTCGAAGTCGCGCCTTAGCCGCGAGACAATTATGAATCCTCTGATTTTCAACATTGGCACACGCATCATCAGTTTCTCGATAACATCTTTCATATATGTTCGGCTCGTTGTACTGATCCCGGCCTCGTGAAACCCGGCCCCGTGAAGGTAGCCGTAAGTAACCGCCGCTGTTAGAATGTTCAGTCTTCTGACATCGCCTAGGGTCTGACAGCAACACGAGCGGCACAGCGTTGACCGTCATAGTCCAATAATAGACGGCACAAAATTTGATGCGGGCGACTAATCGTCGTCGGGATCCGTATCGACGATCGAGTCGTTCATGAAATGGGAAGGGCTAAGCGGTGCGTCGATAATCTTGAAGGCCAAAGGTGTTTGCTGAAAATTGAAACAGTCGGAGAGATCGTCGGCATAGGCATCCGCGTAGCCTAGCGAAGGGAGGTTGAAGGTCTCTTCCAAGAAATGCAGGATACTTCCAAAATCATGATTGACGTGAGAGATGTATCCGGATCTCGCATACCGTGAAATCACGATAAGAGGCACGCGGAATCCGTACACATAACCCGATCCCCAACTCTTGCCGTCGTTCACGATCTTGAAGGGAGGAACGTGGTCGTACCAACCTCCCCAGTCGTCCCAAGTAACAATGATTGCTGTGTTTTCCCAATACGAACTGTTGCCAATCGCATTCACGATTGCCGCGACCCACGATGGTCCCTCGTTCGTTCGTACATTGCCGGCATGATCAGATGATGCCCCGGATGGAATTACCCAACTGACTTGGGGCAGTTGCCCATGGGCAATATCAATCAGTACGGGCGCCGGGTTCGTTGTACGCGCATAGATCACAACGTGATTTTTCCAATCTGCGCCGACACACGCTGTTGCGTTGGGTGGCGCAGCATTTGGTCCGCACATATGCTTGATTGCGTTCGGCCCCGTCCACACTGAACCGGGCGTGGGCGTATAGTAGCGCCAACTAATACTCCTGCTATTAAGCTCGTCAGTTAGTGCGGGATGCTCTGTGCAGGGATAAACGGGCTCTACTTCCTTGCCGGATGCGTTAACAACGCCTACGGTCTCGTTAGGAGGAGATATGCAACCGGTCAATACAGGACCGGAGATTCCATATCCATTGTCAGCCACGAAGGATGTGCTCTTGGCAGTCAGCGCGGACGTTCCGGAAATGATGAATTGGTGCGCTGGGAAACTCGGCCCTTGATTTGTTTGGAACATACGGTCCCCAAATGTATATTGCTCAGCCATCCGGAAGTAAGGCTGTACATCCGCTGGATCGACGTAAGAGAACTGCGGGTGCGGTGGCGGACAGTTCTTCGCAGCGCACAATACCTTAACTTTATCGGCACCGTCCATCCTTCCATTGTCGAACATGCTGACAAATGCCTCATGTTGATGGTCGAGATCAAAGTTCGTAGCCAACGGCAGAGGACTGAGGGGGATCGTTTGACCTTTCGAGTTTGTGCCGCTGCTGGCAATGTCTGCTCCTTCTCTGATCAGCGCTGGATCCTGAAACAAGTTGTCGGGAGTACGGTTTTCTTGAAAGATGATCACGACGTGCTGGAATTTACCGGACAGAATGTGATTACCCTTCAAGTCGCCGCCGCAAGCGTTCATGGTTGCGACCAGCGAAGCGAGTGCGAGCAGGACGATAATCAGCAACGACGCGGCAGCTAGACGCACTTACAGTCTCCGGCATTCAGGCAAGACAACGTTCCATAAGATGCCGAAAGTGCGTCTCCTGTTCACCGTGGAAACAGAGTTGTCGAAGAAACGGTGCCGCGTGCCGCTTTTAGGAACTCTTTTGTTCTCGCCGAGGCAGGGCCGACAGTTCAGATGCTGTTCGAAGTGGTCCGTGTTGAAAGCGCAGGCATGAGTAACCGGTCGCTTACAGGTCATGTCCCCGCAGTTTGAATCGCTGAATCTTCCCTGTCGCCGTCTTCGGCATCTCCGGGAGGAACTCCACCCACCGGGGGCGCTTGTAGACCGGTAGACGGCTCGTAACGAAATTTTGCAGTTCAATCCCCAGCTCCACGCTTGCAGGCGTCCCGTCTCGCAGAACGACGAATGCGGCCGGTTTGGCGAGTTCGTCGGAATCCTGCCGGAAGACGACTGCGACTTCTTGGACGGCTGCATGTTCTGCCAATACACGCTCGATCTCGATCGGGCTCACCCAAACGCCACTGACTTTCACCATGTCATCGGATCGCCCAGCATACCAATAGAAGTCGTCTTCATCCTGATAGTATTTGTCGCCGGTATGTAGCCAGTGCCCGGCGATCGTGTCCTTCGTTTTCTCATGCTGATTCCAATAGTGGGCACACGCCGAATCGGCTTTCACCATGAGATTGCCGACTTCTCCACGGGCCACGAGCCGATCGTTGTCATCGACAATTTTCGCCTCGAACCCGGGGAGAATCTTACCGCTAGAGCCGGGACGCACGTTTCCGGGGAGGTTCGAAATCATCATATGCAGAGCTTCTGTCGATCCGATGGCATCCAGAATTTCGATCCCAAAGCGTTCCTTAAAGCGATGGAATACTGAAGCCGGAAGGGCCTCGCCCGCAGAAACGGCATGACGCACCGAGGAAAGATCGAACTCCCGCCCAGCGGGAGCCTTATGCGCCAGCAGCTTGACGTAGTTCGAGGGCACGGAGAAAAATAACGTGGGTCGATGACGTTCAATTGTCTCGAACACGGAGTGCGGCCGCGGCGGCCCGGAAAGTAAAACGCTGGTCGCGCCGACCGAGAATGGGAAATAGAGCCCATTCCCCAAGCCATACGCGAAGAACAATTTTGCCACGCTGAAGAAACGATCCTCCGAGGTAATCCTCAAAACCGCCTTCGCGTAGCGCTCCGCACTGACCACCATATCGTGCTGCAAATGAACGCAAGCCTTCGGCTGCCCCGTGCTGCCGCTGGAATACAGCCAGAAGGCAGCGTCGTCCTTCGTCGTGGGTGCGGGTTCCAGTTCGGGAGAGCTGCCGCGTATCAAATCTTCGAAACCGGGATTGCCCGCCGAGTCTGAACCTCCCACGACAACAATCCTTTCTAGAAATCGCAGTTCCCTGCGAGGAATCTCTTCGATCAAAGGCAGAAGGGAGTCGCTTACGATCGCTAAGCGAGCGCGCGAATTGTTCAGCAGATATTTGTAATCGACCGGCTTCAACAGCGTGTTCACCGGAACCGGTACGGCGCCGACTTTGATAGCACCGAAAAAGCTCATCGCGAACTCAGGCGTGTCAAGGAGGAGCAACAGAACTCGTTCTTCCATCCGAACACCCAGTTGTTTCAGACCATTTCCCAGTTGATTGACGCAACCGAACAGCTGGCCGTAGGTCAGGTGGACCTCACCGCATTCGATGGCGTTCTTCTCTGCCCGCCCCTCTCGTATGTGGCGATCAATAAAATGGGCGGCGGCATTGAACTCATCCGGCAGCAGGATCGGAGGTGCCCAGGTCATCTGGTTTTTGGATTGTGGCGCCCCACAGCACCACGCGCTGCATCAAAGTACCAGACTCGGGTGGAATGAAGAAATCCCTTGTTTTCCGGTTTATTTGGCAGCTTTGGGAGGGAGACTTCTAAGAACTGAGGAAACGGTTTTGCCGTTGCTAAGCGGCCCTCCGCAAGCGTGCTGCGCCCTCTGCGAAAGTCACGATATCGACATTACCGGAATCCCGATATCTGGCTAACTCTGCCATCTGCGACTCGAATTGCCCTTGCGCGATCGGCTCCCATCCATCTCTTTCACTTCCCACTCCGTGATAAGTCAGTACGTGCCAGCACCCCGGATGTATCCAGCCTGCAACTTCTTCCTTCCTGGTAATTTGACGACAGTCGACGTTGAAGCGGTCTAACGAATCGGGATCCGAAAAAGGGTAGTACGAATTACCAGGTCCATACTGTGGCGCCACTCCTCCGCCCCTCGCCTGATCGTATCCCGCGCCCTTAACGGCATCAGCAAGGTAACCATGGGACCAGTAAAACGGATAGCAGAACGACGAGACCTTGGTCTCAATCCGATCTTCAATTAGCCTTTTCGACTCGCGCGCCTCGAATTCCGATTGCTCTGGCATCTTCAATTTGTCTGGATGATGGGTGACACTGTGACTGCCAATCTCGTGCCCCAAGCGGATCACGTTTTTGAGCATCGCGATGTCATCGGCTCGCCAGTCAATCTTCCACCAGTCGTCCGTGTGATTCGACCAAAGATCGTGCGTGGAGTCCGTATTGGCGGTCAGGAAGAACGTGGCCGGAAGACCGTACCGGTTGAGAATCGGAAGGGCTTTCTGGAACTGGCAACGAAGCCCATCGTCAAAAGTGACGGAAACGAGCGATGGCATAGCCCTATTTTATGCCCGGAAGCACTAGGTCTCACAACCAAGGATTCTTGCCCGATTTGGCCCGCCGGTTCTGACATGGATTCCCATTGTGAAATCGTCCGAGATGTTTTCCACACGTAAGCCAACCCACAGCTCTGAATTTTCGCGACGATCCAGAGATGGCGTATCAGCGCTGGGTCCCCTCACCCTTCACAAACACTCAGTCCAAAGGACGTGGCACTCATTTCTCTGGTGGCTTGATTGCTCTGAGATCGATGTGCTGATGTTGCCATCGTCCCGAGGAGAAATGAAATACTTTTTAATCTCTCTAGCAATTCTGGTTCTTGCCGAAAACGTCATAGGGCAAGATGCCGTCACGCAGATCGACCCTCAGGTCGCATTGTCCATACCAGATGTGCCATCCACAACCGGAAGGGTGCCTCACGATGCGGTGGACGGGATCAAGACATCTCCGGTATTGAAGATCCAGCCCCCTGCATCCACACAAGAGAGGCGAGCAAAACATGACGCGACATCAACCTCTGATCTTGAGCCGTTGCTTAACACATTCGTGCCTCACCCTTATGGGATGATCGGTCCTTCCTTTATGGGTGGGGGCTATGCCGTTTTGGCCTATCGGGCAGAAACAGGATTTCATGTTGAGAGTCGGCAATGGGTTATGAAAGCAAGTGCGGCGTATGACAATGGGCATAAGGTCAACGACGGCGATCAACCGAATCCCAAGGGACATGACCGCAGTCTGGAGTCAGCAATCTATTTTCGACCCCCGATAGCACCACTGTCTGGACACTGGTTCATTGGAGGAGGTTTTAGTTGGAGTCAGCTCTCAACCACAAACTACACCAAGAGCGGTAGCAGACCACTGATCGGCGGAGGATATGACCTTGCACTTCGCGCATGTGCGGCCTGCCGCCGCGATTTCTCGATGCGAATTGCCGTGGACTGGCTCACGGCCGGAAGCGATTGGGAAAATGGTAGTCATGGACCCCAGATCACCTTTTCCCTCCCCGGCTTGCGAGAGCAGCGCCACTGGTTCTGGCAACAACGTCTTGGCATTTATCGCTATCACGACACGGTTACCGACCGGACCAATGTATCTCTAACGCAAGAGCAGCGGTCCCAAGGACACCTAGACTCATTCGTGGATTTCGGAATCATTTACAGGTTCTAAGAACACCGTCATTCTTTAAGGCGATTCCAACAATTGTGGTCACGGGCTCGAGCGATCGTCGGAGCTCGACGGGGGCTTTGGTTTGTGAGTCTTTCTTCCGCTAGAGCACATTAAACTCATGTGGTAGCCTCATTGTCTGTTCTCTCAGGGGAGTCCTTCGTGAACCGCGCCAATCTTCGTTTTATTGCAATTCTTCTCCTTAGCAGTGTTCTCCTCGCGGTTGCTTCTCTGCTGAATGCCGGTGCTCAGACAGTTCCACCGATCCCGAAAGTCATTTCAGTGACTCCTCTCGGGTCGATCACTCAGAATCCCGTCATCTACGGGCGCGACGGGACGTTCAGCGCACTGGTAAACGATAAGTCGGTGTGGACCTTTGGCGATACTCCAATGTCTGTGCCAGGAGTCCTGGGCAACTACTGGGACGACAATTCCCTTTCTTGGACGACCGATCTTGACGCTTCACACGGCATTAACTTGAATCACGATTTGTTAGACAAGACAGGCGCTCCGGCGGAATTTCTTCCCTATCTTCCATGGGAGCGTACGTACAACTACGAACATGACAACAACCATTGCACCGCCTCACCTTGTGGCGCAGAGTTTGCTATGTGGGATGGTCCAGTGATTAACGATCCCGCACGAAATCGCGTTCTCTTTTACTATTACGAACTCTATCGAGGTGTGAAGGGGATGAAGGGGTGGGACACCGTCGGAACTGGAATCGCCGTTTACACGCCGGGACAAGGCATTACTCGTCCGATTGAAAATCCTGGCAGTAAAACGCCAACCTTGATGTGGGGCCCGAAAGACCAGGCATACAACGCGGGTGCCCTCGTGGTTGATGACACCCTCTACTCCTACGGCTGCGTCGGAGCGTTCCTTGTGGACAATTGCATGGTCGCCCAGGTTCCGCTGGCGGATGCGCTGGATATTACTCAATGGACCTATTTCGCAGGCAACAACAACTGGAGTACCCAACCTGGTGACGCTGTCACCGTTTTTCAGGGTGGAGCAGCCGCCAACCAGGTCTTCTATAACCCTTATCTTGGCGAATACATGAACATCTACAACCCGGCGTTGAACAACGACATGTATTTCATAGTCTCGTCGACGCCGTGGGGACCGTGGTCCGCGCCAACCTTGTTGTTCAAGGGCGAGAAGCCCTACAGCGGTTCGGTCAACTACACCGGCCAGGCACACGTTGAGTTTGCGCAAGGCAACGGCCAGACGCAATTCGTGACCTATGCACATCCCACAGGCTTCTTGCGCGAAGATTTGCCACTCGTGCAAGTCGTATTCGGGAAGTAGTTACCGAGCCTGCACTGAAATGCTGCTGCCTCGCAGCGTATCGCAAGCGGCTCTTCTAAACGGCTTGAACAAGGTGGCCACCACGGCGTTGAACCGCAGGCGCCAACCTTTTTCAGCCGGTCTCTTTCGCCAAACTGCGAAGACTGAAACAACACATATCCCTACGATGAACTCTAACAAGTACGGCCCTGTCCAGGAGGCAGCGCTCTGTCATTACCGATTGAAGACTACGCGGTGATTGGGGATTGCCACACGGCGGCCCTCGTGTCTAAGCAAGGATCGATCGACTGGCTTTGCATGCCCCACTTCGATTCGCCAGCCTGTTTTGCTTCGCTACTTGGAAGCAACGAAAACGGCTATTGGTCCATTGCGCCGACCGAACCGGTTCGATCCGTTAGGCGCCGTTATCGCGAAGGAACACTCATTCTTGAGACCGAATTCGAAACTGACAGCGGATCGGTAACACTCACAGACTTCATGACCCCTCGGCAGGAAATGCCAGAGCTCGCACGTCTCATAGTGGGTACTCGTGGAGAGGTTCAGCTGAAACTGGAGCTTGTAATCCGCTTCGACTACGGTTCTGTGGTTCCTTGGGTCCGGCGCACAGCGACCGGGATTTCTGCAATAGCCGGACCAGACATGCTCAGTCTGCGCACAGAAATACCACTGCATGGAAAAGACTTCAAAACCGTTGCGACTTTTCTAGTGAAAGAAGGGCAGAAAGTCTCTTTTGATCTCACCTGGTACCCCTCTTACCAAAATGAACCCTCACGAGTAAACGTTGAGAAGGCGCTCCAGAACACGCATGGCTGGTGGCGCAATTGGTCTGATCGCAGTTTATATCAGGGAGAGTGGCGGGATCCGGTATTGCGTTCCTTGATTACCTTGAAGGCCCTGACATTTCTGCCGACAGGCGGAATTGTGGCAGCGCCCACAACTTCGCTCCCTGAGTTGTCCGGCGGAGTAAGGAATTGGGACTATCGCTTCTGTTGGGTGCGGGATGCGACACTGGCCCTGCACTCTTTACTGAATGCCGGATACCACGACGAGGCCCGGCAGTGGCGCGAGTGGCTTTTGCGTGCCGTTGCGGGCAGCCCCTCCGAATTGAACATCGTGTACGGCCTGCGTGGCGAGCGGAGGCTTACGGAACTTGAGTTACCGTGGCTGCCAGGTTACGAAAAATCCACACCTGTCCGGACCGGCAACGCCGCTTACAAGCAGTTTCAATTGGATATTTTTGGAGAGGTGGCCGACACTCTCTTCCAGTGCCGACATTCGGGACTGGGACGCCCGGAAGACGCGGGAGAGGACATAGCCGAAGCTTTGCTTGAGTTCCTTGAGACTGGATGGGAACGCCCGGATGAGGGCATTTGGGAAATGCGTGGCCCCCGCCGTCATTTCGTTCATTCGAAGATGATGGCGTGGGTCGCTGTGGATCGCGCAATTAGATCCACAGAGCAGGGTTGGTTCTCAGGAGATGTCCGGCGCTGGAGTGCCCTTCGAGATACGATCCACCACCAAGTCTGTGAGAAAGGCTTTGACACCACCCTCGATTCCTTCGTGCAGTACTATGGTTCCAAACATCTCGATGCCAGCATTCTCATGATGCCCCTCGTCGGATTTCTTCCCGCTGACGACGCACGCGTGGTCGGTACGGTGAAAGCAATCGAAACCCATCTGCTTGAAGATGGTTTTGTTGCACGCTACACCCAGGACCCCAATGTTGACGGTCTGCCCCATGGGGAAGGTAAATTCCTGGCTTGCTCATTTTGGTTGGCTGACAATTATTGTTTGCAGAATCGCCGCAAAGATGCAATGCGGATGTTCGATCGCCTGCTAAGCATTCGCAACGACGTCGGACTGCTTTCTGAAGAATACGATCCAGTCGAAAAGCGATTGTTGGGTAATTTTCCCCAGGCATTCTCTCATGTTGGTTTGGTCAATACAGCCTTCAGGCTGAGCCGTGTCACCCCTCGGCCTACGGCTGCCTCAAAACATACCGCGGACACTCGTTAGACGGTGGGAACCCTCCCGAATCCTGAACCTGATCCGCAATGGATCAGACGCCATGAGCGGGGTCGACGATCGTCCGAGGCAGTTGCTCATCAGAACCGAACGAGACGAAGGAGATCGCGTGCGCTTCACCGTGCAGGACGCAGGAACCGGTTTCGACCCTCAAGTTGCGGACAGACTTTTCGAAGGGTTCTACACCACCAAGAACGACGGGATGGGAATCGGACTCTCTGTCAGCCGGTCCATCATCGAGAGTCATCACGGTCGACTGTGGGCAACGCTAAACACTGGTCCGGGGGCAACGTTTTCATTCTCTATTCCTCGCGCATCCGAGCCTGCGACGAGCGCCGACAGTAATCGCGACATTCAGGTTCCTGACGTGACGAATGCGGCGTGATACCTCAATGGCATTCATTCAGCAGTAACTGAATTCCGCAGTAACACCGATACTAAAGTCCAATGGACGACGTCCCACACGAGGCGCATTGTTACCAGATGGAATCGCGCCAGGAAAGGCGTGCTTCGGAACGTCCACTAGTGGCAGTCGTTGATGATGACGAATCTGTGCGCGAGTCGCTGCCCGACCTGCTTGGCGAGTTCGGTTTTGCCGCCCGCACCTTCTCCTCCGCGGAAGAGTTCCTTGCGTCCGACTGCCTCGACCAGGCCCGTTGCCTTATCCTCGACTTCGCCATGCCGGGAATGACCGGATTGGAGCTTCAGCGGGAATTGAAGCTTCGCAGGCAGGAGATCCCGGTCATCTTTATCACCGCTAGCACAGATAAGACGATTCGTCCCCGACTACTCAAACAAGGTGCGGTCGAGTGCCTGTTCAAACCTTTCAGCGACACGGCTCTGCTTGGGGCCATCAATTCGGTACTTCACTCGAAGTGAGAGCTCCGCACTCTGTTAGACCTGCATGGCCACATTATGCCGATCTTGATCATGAGTCTCTTTCAAACCGCCTACCTGCTTTGTTATTGCGTACGCATTCATGAGCAAGGTTTCGCCGTACGCCCCGAGCAAAAGTAGCGGAAGCCGTTGACAATAGCGACGGTTCATCCAGCAGGCGCAGACCTGAGCTGCCAGGCACGGTCTCCTGGCCCGTCCCGATAATGATTGCGTCGAAGTGCTTCATCGCAGTCAGTGATGGGAGCGTTCATAACTGCTCCGTTCACCCCAAAACGGTTAGCCAGAATCACGATGGCGAATCTATCGGACGAACGTATCGTTTCGCCCCGAGTTTGATCAAAGAGTGGTGCATACCTCATTCCACGGCGCCCGATACCAAGTTATCGCCAATACCATCGTCCAATTGATTCGGAGAAGGAGCTGGGGTGTAATCGCTGCATCAAAGCCTTTGGGTGAAGGTGTTGCCAGAAATCTCTCGTCAAAGAAAGGACGACAAAAACATGCCGGAAGCAACCTGGAAACCTCACGAGAAACATGGACGACTGACGACGCAGAGCGACTTGCCCGACAGCGTCTACGCTTTTCCGAAGCAGCGTAAAGAACGACTTACCGATGCAGAACATGTGCGTAACGCGGTGGCGCGTTTCGATCAAGTCATCGACGTCTCCGACGCCGACCGCGCTGTAGCGTTCGCGAACATCGAAAAAGCTGCAAGGTACTACGACGTCAACCTTGCGGAAACCTCATGGCACGATCTGGGCATCCATTCTCAAGAAAAAAGAAGGGTCGGTGCCGCCAAAGGCGCTGTGACGCGCGAACGCCGCGTGCGGTAATCCGTTGAACAGATCGTGAGTTGAGGATCAATTGCTTTGTAGAGCCTCATCTCACACTTCGCGCGGAAGGATGTTGGTGAATGTTTATGCCCAGAGTCAAATCCATTCGATCGGGTTGGCGATGTGATTGTTGCGGCGAACTCGTGTCAGATCTACAGGCAGGATGGGTGGAGTGGCTTGCAGCAGAAGACACCAGGGGAAAACCGAAAGTAAGCGGTTTGCGCATAGTGCACCGTCGCAACAGCACTCCAAGATGGCGAGAGCCATTCGGCTGCCAGTACAATCCACGAAACGAATTCAGAAAGAACCGGGGCATCGTAGAGGGATTGGCTCTTGACCGATTCGCGGGTCCCGACGGACTTATGTTACTGCTCTCGATGATTGCGGAACGTGAACTTCCAGTCCAAGAACTGATCGAACTGGCCAAGCGAGTGCAGATTCCGGGCTACGAAGCAGTACATGAACTGGTTCACGATGCCATTCGTGAAGGAGTGATAGCGCCTTCTATCTCGTCAGGCTTTTACTTGCAGTGCGAGATCTTGGATGTGCTGAAGTGGGTCACTTGCCGCCCTTCAGCGAAAACGAACGATGTTGAGCGCCAGAATCGGGGCCTCGTTTCTCACTAAATTACTCCGCCATGCCTATCTGGGCGGTTTCCAGTTTCCGTTTGGAGACTTCATCGACTTGGCGACCGATTGTCGCTTCGTTGGTTCGTGACTGTTTGCCGATCGCACTAGGGAGATGAAATATGAAGGCAATCGTTGTCCACCAATATGGTGGTCCGGAAGTACTGAAGTTCGAAGAATACCCTGACCCCATTCCGGGTCCTGGCGAAGTGTTGGTGCGGGTCGCCGCCACGAGCGTGAATCCGATCGATTACAAGCGGCGTGCCGGTTTGACGAAAGATTCTTATCCCATGCATTTCCCAGGTCTTATAGGAGTGGATATGGCGGGGACCGTGGTCAAGCTTGGGCGGGGAGTGGATGACTTTTCCGTTGGCGACCACGTGTTCGCGATGGCGGACAATACTTACGCTCAGCTTTGTGTCGTGAAGGCAGCGGTCTTGGCGAAGATCCCCAGGGGACTCGACTTGATCCAGGCAGCGGCACTGCCGCTGGTGACGACGACCGGCAACCAGCTCCTATCCGCTACCGGGATCAAACCGGGCCAGACGATTCTCGTCGTAGGCGCTGCTGGAAATGTTGGACGTTCGGCGGTTTTCACTGCAAAGGAACGCGGGGCAACTGTCATCGCAGGCATTTTGGAGACTCAGATGGATGAGGCGATGACTGTCGGCGCGGATCAGGCTGTCGCAACTGACGATGACACCGCGATCACAAATCTTCCGCCGCTCGATGCGGTGGCGGATACGGTCGGCGGAAGAACCGCCGAGAAACTGATCGCCAAGGTGAAGCCCGGAGGCGTGTACGCCTCGGTTGTCGGCGCACCGCAGAACGCCGCGAAGTATCCCGCTGTAAAGGTGGTGTCAGTATTCTCGAAATTTGACAGGAAAACGCTCGAGTTCATGGCCGAAGCAGTGCGTGATGGCAAGCTAGTCATCCCGATTAGGCAGAAACTGCCACTGAATGAAGCGGCCGAGGCTCAAGCGGCCGCAGAAAAGGGTGGTGTCGGAAAGATCTTGCTGGTGGCTTGACATCATTTTGCGGGACACGAAAGGAAAATCGGAAATGAAAAAGGGTCTGCGCGGAATCAACCCCGCTTCGAAGCCGAGTGGCGATGGGTGCGTGGAATGCTTGGCTTCGTCGAAAGGTTGGTGGTTCCATCTCCGTCGGTGTGCGGAGTGTGGGCACATCGGATGCTGTGACAGTTCTCCGAGCCAGCACGCATCCAAGCATGCGGCGGCGGCTGGGCATCCGATCATTGCCAGCTTCGAGCCGGGTGAGGACTGGTTCTTCGATTACCAGAAGCAGAAGATGATCAAAGGTGTCGAGTTGCTTCCGCCACATTCGCATCCAAAAGATCAGCCCGCTCCCGGACCAGCAGGAAGGGTGCCAGCCAACTGGGAATCGCTTCTAAACTAGCTGCCGGTTCTGTGGTAGCCGGCAGATGAAACGCTCCCCTCAGATCGCTTACGCTTCCGGCTAGATCCTACATATCGACAACAGGAGGCACCGAATGAATCTACCTGACGCGCCGATTGCACACGAAGGGTTCTTCGCAGCACACTTCTTCACCGTGAAGGACCAGCAAAAATCGAGGGACTTCTACGTCCGGATTCTGGGCGGGAAATTGATCAAGCCAGACAATCCCTGCTACATCAAGCTAGCGAATACGTGGATCATTCTCAATTGCGGCGGCGGCCCAACCCCCGACAAGCCAGAGGTGATTCTTGAAACACCGTCGAATCTGAAACGGGTAAATAGCTTCCTCAATTTGCGTGTCGCCGACATCCAGGCCTGCTACAAAGAATGGGGCGACAAAGGAGCGCTGTTTCTTACCGAGCCCTTACCCAATCCTGACGGCTGGGAGTGGCGCTGCTACATGCGTGATCCCGACGGTTACATCATCGAGGTCGGTCAATATACCAAACTCGCTATCGACTGGTTCAACAGCCACAGTTAATTTTGGCGACCGCACGGTTCGTGATCGAAAATATGGCTGGGGCGGACCGAGTTGTGACTCCCGTGCCCTCGACACGAAGGCATCGTCGATACCATCGTCCTATTGCTTTACTTCTTCACGTCTGGCCTAATCGCAATCGTTCGAGATGAAACCCATTCTGTGGAGGAGAACACACCGTGTCTCAACTTCTGACGAAATCCGTGGCGCAAGAACAACAGGAACAAAAGATAAAAGCCCGCACTGCGGTACAGCGTATCGCCGGCTTTACCTTCCTTGTGATCGCCGCGGTAGTGCTCGCCGTCCTCGGCGTCGCAGCCCTTTTCGCACAAGACCAAAAGAACGACAAGTACTCGCTGAGATCGCCAAGCGGAATCGCGTTCTCCGACTTCAGGGGGTACGAGGATTGGGCTGTCGTCTCTTCCTCCCGAACCGACGAAAGGCTGAAGGTGATCGTCGCCAATCCGACGATGATCAAAGCGTTCAAAGCCGGCATTCCCGTCAACGGCCAACCATTCCCGGATGGCTCTATGATCGTCAAGCTCCAGTGGAAACCGAAGAAAAGTACGGAGGCTCCATTTGTAGTGGATGTGCCAGACGTCTTTGCTGAAGCTTTCGTCATCGAAAAAGACAGCAAGAGATTCCCGAAGAGCGCTGGGTGGGGATATGCGGTGTTCAACTACGATGCCGCCTCGGACAAGTTTACGCCCGATTCCAAAAGCCTCTCCGACTGCGGACAGGCGTGCCACACGGCCGTGAAAGCGAAAGACTACATCTTCCATCCATACCAGAAGCGCTGAACCGCGCCTGCCACCGCATCGGCTGGTCTGTTGTTTTGCGTTCCGAGACAATCGATGTATGTTCGGACAGGAGAAAACCAGCTATGTGTTTCTCAGCCACCGCGAATTTCGTAGGCAGCGGGGTCTTGGGTGCTGTTGGCGTCGTCACTTTGACCAAGGTGAAGCACCGGCGCGAACTGCTTTTCGCAGCGCTCCCCACGCTATTCGCGGTTCATCAATTTACCGAGGGGTTCGTCTGGCTTGGCTTGGATGGGATCCTTTCGCCTGCCGTGGCGCACGACATGGGCGCGGCCTTCATGCTTTATGCACAAGGACTCCTTCCTTTTTTGCTGCCGCTCAGCGTGTTTCTGTTTGAGCCGAATGCGAAGAGCCGCACCATGATGTTGCCGTTCCTCGTACTTGGCGGAGCAACTACGCTCTACATTCTCTGGGCGCTGACGGCATTCCCGTTACAGCTGTATGTCAGGGGAAACAGTATCGTGTACATAAATCAAGCGAGCAATAATACAGCGGTTGCGTTGGTCTATGTGATCGCAACATGTGGTTCGCTGTTTTTTTCGAAGATCAAAATGATGGTAATCTTCGGTGCAGCAAACCTGGCGATCCTGCTGATTGTAATGGAGGTCAAGCGATACGCATTCACCTCGCTATGGTGTGCGTACGCAGCGGTTGCGAGTGTGATCATCCTCGCTTACTTCTGGAAAAGCCACAGCAAGCGACCGTTCCGGTATGCCTAGAAAGTTATCCAAGAGTGCCACGGGCGATTTAAGGCCACCTGGCTGAGCAGAATCGTAGATATGCAAGCAAAGTAGCAGCTGCGCGGTCCAACTGACTCCGCATGCTTGACTTCACGAGATGGCGCTGCAGCACAAAACCTTCGATCGATACCTTTATCCAATAGACTCGTTGGCGCGCTTCAGGCCTAATTGCAACTGTTGATGAAGAACTTCTAACAGCGCAGCTGTGTTCATACAAGGAAAACTGCGATCGTTAAATTGCGATATCGCACTTCTCGTCTTCGCCAATTTTTCGAGAGGAGGAAAATATGGATCACAATGAGGCAGTCCGGAAATTTGAACATTTGATGCTCAAAGAGGCTGACCACGCCCACGAGGCGGCAACCGAACTTGAAACGCTGGTTTCACTCTTGCCCGTGAGAAATCTCGACAGCTTGCACAGCTCCAGGTAAAGGCCAGCTACAAGCAGGCCAAGGACTTTCGCGAGCTGGCACAGAAAGTCAAAGAAACCTAGGTTCTGAGCGTAGCCGAGCGCAACATTGGCCCAAAGGCTACGCTCCAAATCGACTGGATCATCAAGGGTACCTTTCAGCGATTCAATGGAATCAGGCGTGGTAGCTGTCGTCTATCTAAGGATCTTGCACCCACGCGAGCGAAGCCATCTCACCACTAAATGGTTGAATGACTCCATGCAAATAATTGAAAACATGATCGCCACAAAATATGCCAGGTTCAAAGTGGCCGATTTGTTGTGACCGCTCTGTGACCCAGCGACGATGTTGGCTAAGCGCCGGCCATGAATCGAAAAGGATGAATCGGGTTCAACACCACTTTAGAGAAAGGTCGGCTCGAGTTATCGAAGGTATTCATCATTCTTGAGAGCGTTTGAGAAATGTGCACAATATTGCAATGTGATGCGCAGATCACACTGTGATAATCGGCTTTACGGGGCTGAATTTTCTTGGAGTGCTTTGCGTGCAATCAATCCGAAGCCTTTGGAAGTGGCTGATTTCTGCAAGGCCTGCAACTCGATTTGGGCCTGCTCACGGTGATTCGTTTTCTTTGCAAGGTCAGCTAACGCAAGCTTGCTCTCAAAGTCCAGTCCAGTAAATCTGTAACGCTGTGCGTCACGGTTTACGCCTGTCAACAACGGACCTGCTGCCTCAGGGTGTGCAGACTTCATAAGAACGCGGCCTGAGGCTAATTCGAACTGCAAACGGAGAAAGCGGTTCTGGCTCTGTTTTCCGAGCGTTTGAGCTGCTTCCATTTCTTTTTGAGCTTCGCTTTGTTTACTTTGTGCGAGCAATGCATCGATCAAGACAATGCTGGCAGTGAGTTCATCATCAACTTGTTGCTCCTCATGAAATTGTGCTTTACTCGAACGCGTCGATCTCTCGGCATCGACATCGTGACCCTCCTCAATGGCTAGCTTTGCCAACGAGACTCGGCTTTCGACTGCAGTCTGTTTTTCTCCGGCCTCGCTCCTGAGCGCAAGAGCTTCTTCGTATCGCTTCCGCGCTAAGGTGAGATCACCACGATCCAAAGCGACATCCCCCATGCCGCTCAGCACATAGGCGGTCGCATTCTTGTCTTCGATTTTCCGCGCAATAACCTCCGCCCGCTGATAGCTTGAGTCCGCTTTATCGAGCTCGCCATTTTGTCTCCAGAGGTCGCCCAAGTTGTTGAGGTTAAGGACTACGCCTTCCTTGTCATCGACAGCTTGGTATTCTGGAATGGACTCCTCTAACAGCTTCCTCGCTTCCGTCAGTTCGCCTTGGGAAAGACGACTGTCCGCGTAATTACTTAGGGCCGTTGCTACGCCGTCCCTGTTGCCAACCTGGCGGAATTTCTTCACCGCCTGCTGGAACATTTGTGTAGACTCTGCGAGATCGCCCCGCAAATAGTACAGCGCGGCGAGGTCGGTGCGCATCATGGCTTCGCCGTTGGGATCGTTGGCGGCAAGGGCCGCTTGAAGGGCATTTCGGCAAATTTCGATCGCTTCTGTCGACGCACCTATAGACGGCTCTTGCTGACAGAGTATGCCGTACGTTCGACTGACAATGACCGGCGATCCTTGTGCAGTCGCCTTCGCGATCGCTCGATTCGCCGCGTCATGAGCTTTCGTGAAGTCTCGATTGATCCATGCGGAGGCCTCTGTCATGTCAATCCGCGCGTCGTCGCCAAGAGGCGCCGGAAGGCGCCGCAGAGCCGCCAACGTCTGCAGTGAGTCCGCCGCACTGAGATGCATTTGCGCCGACGCAAATAAGAGACCGTAGTCCAGATTGTCTGGGAAAAGCCGGAACAGCGAGCGGTACGTATCAACAGCTTTTGGCCATTCTTCAACGGTCCGTTGATATTGTCCTTCCACCAGAAGCTGCTGTTCTTGGGAAAGATGATTCGAGAGTTCTAGCGCTCGTCGAGCTTCCGCACGACCTTTGGCGTCATAGCCGGTGTGCCACCACACATCCGATAGAGCCGCGTGGGCGAGCGGGAAATCCGGCTCTGCAGCGATTGCTTTGCTGAGTAAATCGCGAGCCGCAAAGTAGTCGAATGCCCATAATCTTGCTCGTCCCTCGGCGTAGAGGCGTGCCGCCCTTTCGTTGGACGGCAGAGCTGCCCGTGTGGCAATTTCAACTCCCTCCGAGGGTGCAGCCACACCGAGACTTCGCCTCAGTTTGTCACCCAAATCCGACACCAAGGTGAAAAGCTCGCTCTCATTGCCGGATACGGATTCTTCCGCGATGGTCTCTCCGCCTGCCGTGTCTTGAAGCCGGACATCAAGACGAATCTTCCGCTCAGCGTCATTCGGTAGCATCGTATACGAACCCAGAATGATGACATCGGCGCCCGGGTTGGTCCGCAAACGTCGCAGGGTAGATTTGCCCAGAGAATCTTCGCCATTGAGCGGTACTTCATTCTTGACTCGCGCCACATCCTCTCCCGGGACCATGCGTAGCTCTCCGCCAGCGGCCAGTTCTGTATTCAACATTTCACTGAAGGCGGAGGAGAGCCAGTTGTCCTCTGGCCGGCCAGGCAAATTGCGGAAACCGAGCACCGCTACCGAACGACGCACATGTACTCGCGGAATTGAGGTCCCAGCCTGGGCTGTGGGAAGCGGAGATCCATGCTTTGAGCGGAGAACGTAGGACACCGTGCCAACCACAAACAATACCAGAGTGGCAATGATCAGCCAGTGCTTTGTCGCGTACAGATTGAGTCTAGATGCCGATACAGTCGGTGCTGCAGGAACTTTGGTGGCGGAACCTGCTGCATGTGCAGTCTCGACCTTTACGGGCGCGATGAACCGGTAGCCGCGCCGAGGAATAGTTTCGATAAACCGGGGATTGCTCGCCTCATCCCCAAGAGCCTCCCGGACCTTGAGTACCGCCACTCCCAGGCTCTTGTCGAATTCAACGAAGGTGTTTTGTGGCCAAAGTCGATTCCGAATCTCCTCCCGCGAAACTATCTGGCCAGCCCGTTCCACGAGCAACAGCAATAGCCGGAGAGGCTGGTCCTGCAAACGCACGCGCACTGAATCACGCGTCAGTGTGCCATTGGCCGGGTCGAGCAGGTAGAGTCCAAATCTGTAGCTGATCTCCGGGACGGCAGAATTATCTGTAACAGAAGCCTTCATACTCCTGGCGAGCGTTTTGAGCGTCGAGTTTAGCACGAAAACCAGCTAAGACGAGTTAATCAGCGTTCGTAAGCCTACAGAAAACAAAGAATTAGCAGTTAACGCACAATTTGCCCACAGTTGGTTTGCTAATTCTTCCCGTCGGAAGCACATTCCCCTCGTTGCAGCCCATCGACCGAATTGAATCCCGAGGAGGTGGAGAAAATGAGCGCTTGCCAATCTTGCGGTGCCACGTTAGCCACCGACAATCGCTTCTGCCAGTCCTGCGGGGCACCGACAGAACTCAAGGCAGGTGTCTCCATGTCGGCGGTCGAGAGTTCGGCGGAAGTCTCTGTCATGTCTCCGTCAACGGATACGGGATCGAAAACGATGGATACGAACGTCGTGGCAGCGCTGGCCTACGTCGCCGGATTCGTGACAGGACTCGTGTTTCTTGTCCTGGATCCCTACAAATCAAATTCCTTCGTTCGCTTTCACGCTTTCCAATCGATCCTTTTCAACATCGTGTGGTTCGCCATTTGGATTGTCTGGATGATTCTGTCGGCTGTGCTAACCAGCTTGACGGGCGGAATCTTCGGCTTAATTGCTCTGCCGTTGATGTTGATTTTCACTGTCGCCGGCTTTGGGATTTGGGTCTTCCTGATGTATCAGGCCTATCAGCAAAAACTTTTCAAGCTGCCGGTCGTCGGTAAATTCGCCGCAGAGAAAGCGGGCGTAAGGCTGTGATGTCCGGTTCCATTTCGCAAGTAAACAGAAGGGAGAAACATGACTCACTTTTTCAAACTAGTAGCGGTGTTGGTCCTATTTTCGCCCATTGTCTTTGGACAGTCGCCCGGTAAGACCCGCGCCTACTACATTGCGGCCGATGAAGTGGACTGGGACTACGCTCCCGGTGGCGTCAACAAGATGATGGGCATGAAGTTCGATGGCTATTCGAAAATCTTTACTGAACGCGGTCCGCACCGCATCGGGACGGTGTATCGCAAAGCGATCTATCGTGAATATACCGATGAATCTTTCAGCCAACTGAAGCCTCGTCCAGCTGAATGGGAGACTGCGGGAATTCTTGGGCCCATCCTCCGCGCAGAAGTTGGTGACACAATAAAAACCATTTTCAAGAACAACGCTACGCGCCCCTACAGCATGCATCCGCACGGGGTGTTCTATGACAAAGACTCCGAAGGGGCGCCCTACGACGACGGAACATCTGGAGCCGATAAAGAAGACGACGCCGTACCTCCAGGCAAAACTCATACCTATGTATGGAAGGTTCCAGAGCGCGCAGGTCCCGGTCCAAACGATCCCAGTTCCGTCGTATGGCTCTATCACTCGCACACAAACGAAATGAAAGATGTGGAAAGCGGACTGGTCGGCGCCATGATCATCACCCGTCGCGGCATGGCCGACGCTGACGGCAAAGCAAAAGACGTGGACCGGGAATTCGTCTGCCTCTTTCTGCTGTTTGACGAAAACATCAGTTGGTATATCGACCACAACATCCAGACCTTCACCAGTGACCCCAAGGGCGTAAAGAAATTGGAATTTGCTCCTGTGGACGACCAGGGTAACTTCTCCGGAGTGGGTTCAGGATTCGTCGTTGCCAATGCCAAATTCGCGATCAACGGATACATCTACGGAACCGGTCCAATGATGACCATGAAGAAAGGCGAACGTGTTCGCTGGTATCTGGTTGCTCTTGGCGAGCAGTTCAGTGTCCACACTCCGCACTGGCATGGCAACGTCGTATTGCATGACGGCAAGCGGACCGACGTGGTGCCTCTTATGCAGGCGCAAATGGAAACTGTGGATATGGTCCCCGATAACCCGGGGATCTGGATGTTCCATTGCCACATTGACGATCACATGGATGCGGGAATGGCAACGCTGTACAAGGTCGAGCCTTAGAGCGAGGTCGCCATGACAATGATCGTCAAGCAAAGTGTCTTCGCGGCGACGCAAAGCTCACTGGGGGACACGACTGAAGTCTCTGATGCCAGTTGGAGTTCGATGACGCATACGCCAATAGCGACTCTTAGGCTTGCGGTGGCCTGGCCAGAGAGCCCGAAACGACAAGGAGGCCGCAATCTGCACGGGAGCAAGACGACCGCGATCATCTCCCTGGCTGTCATCGCAGTGGTCCTACTGGCGGCCTCCGGAACGTTTGTAGCCACCACTTATCTCTCCGGATTGCTGATGCAAAGAATTCAACACGTGCAGCAGCATTACAACGAACCTCACGCCCAGTACTCCGATGTCTGGAACTGGCAGGCACACAGGTAGCAAGGTTCTGTTATGCGTCGACCGGTGACCAAGAAATGAAGATCTTTCGCAAAATCCTCCGATGGCTCCTGCGCGCTTTGCTCCTCGTGTTTGCCCTTGTCTTGCTGACGTGGGTTGCGATCATCGTTCCCCGGTCCTATTACCGAAGGCAGGCTGCAAAGCTCCCCTCTGCGTTCATCGTCGAGGACGCCCCGATCATCGCTCTGGTTCACGCGCGCGTGAGTGATGGTACGGGTTCTCCTACAGTGGACGATCAGACTATTGTGATCAGCGGGGGAAGGATCGCAGCCTTCGGCCCTTTTTCTACGACTCAAGTACCTCGTGAAGCGCGCGTCATCAACTCATCCGGCAAGACAGTTATCCCGGGACTCGTGATGATGCACGAGCATCTCTTTACCACATCGTCTTCAATCACTGCGGCGATCCACCAGAGGCCAGAACTTCTACAGGAGTCGCTGGCGTTCCCGCTAATGTACTTGGCCGGTGGCGTCACTACGATGCGGACAGCAGGCAGCATTGATCCAGAGTCCGATCTGGCCTTGAAACATGCCATCGATACAGGACAACGACCGGGCCCAGACATGTTTCTTACGGCTCCTTATTTGCAGGGCAAGCCGTCGCCGGAGAGTGCCCCTTACTACTACCCCCAGATGCAGCAGCTTACCGATGCCTCGGAAGCCGCCCACTCAGTGGACTCCTGGTCAAGCCGGGGCATGACCTCCTTCAAGGCATACACGGATATAACGGCTGGCGAGCTATCGGCGGCAATCGACCGCGCCCACAAACACGGGCTGAAAATCACCGGCCATCTTTGTTCTATTGGCTTCACCGAAGCAGCCGATCTTGGCATTGACAACCTCGAACACGGCATTGTGGTGGATGAAGAGTTTTATCCCGGCAAGCAGCCCGGTCTCTGTCCGGACTTCTTGAAGGCGGTGGAATACTTCGACTCTCAGCTGCAGATCGACGGCCCTCAAGTTCAGGCAATGATGAGACACCTGATTCAACGCCACGTCGCTATCACATCCACGCTCGCAGTTGACGCGGATTTCAGCGGAGCACTGCAGCCTTTGGCGCTAATGAACACTCGCGAGAGATAAGAGCGCTCGGATGGCGGAGCGGGTTGATGTATCGAATGATACGCCGGCAATTAGAGCAGCACTCGCTGCCTCACTTGCTCACAAAGGAAATGCAGTTCGAGCGCGAGTTTGCCGGCGCCGGAGGAACTCTG
>Ga0209168_10000561_pt1 | contig 34609 bp, 26 predicted proteins | sample Coa_R1_FD_187156 | JGI IMG/M metagenome (GOLD analysis project Ga0209168, IMG submission 187156) | Surface soil microbial communities from Centralia Pennsylvania, which are recovering from an underground coalmine fire - Coalmine... | ecosystem: Environmental > Terrestrial > Soil > Unclassified ...
CGCTTTGCAGCCGCTGGGATTGCGCGAGGTTGCATGATGAACGTTGCAATCCTCTTGCTGCCACATCTGGTAGAAGCGGTGCACCGGGCTGGCTGCATACGCGTCGTAGGTAAACGTCGTGCCGTTGGTGAGTTGAAACGGGCCCGGAGGAAGAGTCGAATAGGGTGCCGAGGCATGCACGCCGGTAATTCGCGAGTCCGGAATCTTGCCGGTCAGGCCGGTTCCTCCGCTGGTCAGAAACTCATAGTAATCGATTGGGCTGGACGACAACGCATTCTCCGAAGACATCGCGTCGGCCAGCGAGCAGATACCATTATTCTTGCAGACATCCGTCGGACCGCCGTTCAGCGGAGCCGGAAGAACCGAATAAAGGGTTTTCTTCTTTGGGCTCAATTCGAAAAGGCTGCTGCCGGTCACATCCGCGGAGAACTGGTGCGCCCGAGCGTAGTGCGGCCCGGGGGTTCCATCTTCGTTGACAATGCCCTTGGACAGAAGATTGTCCACGCTTTGACCATCTTTCGGCTTGTAAGTGGCGAAGAGGTGATCGAACGTCCGGTTCTCGCCAATGATCACGATCACGTGCTTGATGGGAGTCGCTGTCGGTCGGTGGTCATCGCCCGCCTGAGCGGGAACAGCGAGCAACCCTCCGAAGCTGAGCTGCAACATACAGATCGAAACCAGGCTGAGTCGCAGGTAGCGCAGCGACCTGGCACACATTTGCTTCATGGATTTCTTACCTCCGTGGGCCGGGTGGAAGTTTGAAAACCGAATCCGGCGAGCGAACTATGCGTTGCGGATATTACGGAATGGTGCAATGACGATTAATTTTCGTGAATTGAGTATGACAATTCCGACATGCTTCAAGAATCGCCGTTCACAATTGTGGATGCGTTAGCCGTGTTCGGCCTTCTTGAATCCGCGCCGGACGGATGGGGAGGATATCCACGAATGGCCGATCTGCGACAGTCAACCGCGGCCCGCGCGAGGAGCAACCGGAATCATTCTCCCCTTCTCCAGCGTGAAGGAACTCCCGCGCCACTCGATGCGATTCATTCCAAAACTTGCCAGCCATACGAAAAAGGACAGCAAATCGCGCACCGGCAGCAGCCAGATCCGTCGCCGCAGCACCGGATCGCGCAGGCCCCACACGCCGACCGCCCAGGCCATCGCAAATCGCAGAACAAAATATGCCCCGAGATACGCCGCGCCGATGGCCGCGCTAGGCGCAACGCACACCGCCGCAATGGCCCACGGCAATCCGTGCGTGAAGAGCATCCCGAAATGTCCGCCGGGGCGAATATTGCGGATACCGATGGCCCAGCGCAGTTCGTGCCGCAGGTAAGCGCCGAGCGTTTGCGACGGAAACGCCATCCACACGGGCTCGGGCAACAACTCGATCCGGTAGCCGCGCGCGGCGATGCGATGGCCAAGTTCGTAATCGTCGGAGTGCAGGTCCACCAGGGCCTCGAACCCGCCGATTTCGGCAAGCCGCTGTTTCGTCGTGGCCATGGTCGAGCCCATCATGAAGTTCAGGCCCTCGAGTTCGCGCGCAACGAGGGCCGCACCGCAAAATGCCGCCGACGAGCCGACACCGTCCAGCGCCGCGACAAATTGCAGATTGTCCTGGCCGCGGTAGAGCGCAGTCACTCCGCCGACAGCGGGATCGCGAAACATCCGCGCGACGCTTTGCAAATAGCCCGGGTCGACGCGGACGTCGCTGTCCGTGATCACCAGCAGATCGTACCGTGCTTCTCGTACCACACGGCAAAGATTGGAAACCTTGGTGTTCGCGCCGAGCCGCTCGGCGATCTCGATCAAGCGGATCGAGCGCCCGGGAAAGTCGGCGATCAGCTTTTGCACAACCGGCACGACCGGATCTTCCGGGTCGTTCACCGCAAACAGAATTTCAAATTCGGGATAGTCCTGCCGGCAAAAGCTGGCGAAATTTTCGTACGCATCGGGATCCAGCCCGCGAACCGGCTTCAAAATGCTCGCCGGAGGGAGCGTTTCGCCGGCCGCCGGAGGCAGGCTCGACGCGCGATGCGCGACACGAAAGAATCTCCACGCGGAATAAATTCCGATGAGGTAATAGAAAAGCGGGCCGAGCGCCAGCGCCAGAATCGACCAGCGAAGGACGGTGATGGCCGACGGATAGTGCAGAGTCGCCGGCAAATCGTCCACCCACGCCATGCTGACTCCGGCGCAAATCAGCAGAATTCCCGCCCAGCGCGTTCCGTTCAGCTGTTCTCCGAGAAAAAGTTTCGCGCCAAACGCTCCGGCAACATACGCGAGGGAAGTCGCGGGAATGACGAAACTGACCGGAAACCACGCCAGCATCGCGAGAAAAGAAAAGAACGACGCGGTCATCAGCAGCACGCCGAACCACAGCCAGCCGACGCGCAGCGCGCGCAGGACAAACGAAAAAATCGCCCGCGGACGGAAATCGTGCACTTCGCCCAGCAGCTTCATGGCGTGCGTCAGGCAGATCTCTCCGCCCGTTCCTGTCACCACCACGAAGATGAGGATGGACGCCGTGCGCATGTCAGTTGGCAATTCCCTCGGGAGTGGTGCGATGCGGCGTGCGGTTGATCAACACCACGCCCAGCACGATCAGCACGATTCCAATCCAGCGCGCCGCGGAAACCTGTTCGTTCAAAAATAAATAGGCCAGCAGCGGAACCAGCGCATAAGCAATCGCGGAAAACGGCATGACGAAGCTGTAATCCGCCCATGAAAGCACCAGCATGTGGCACACCATGAACGCCAGCATCATGGCGATGCCCAGCCAGATGGTTCCGCTGGTTAAGACGCGCACCGCGGCCGACGTCAGGGACGCGAAATGCGCGAGGTCCACATCTCCTACGTCCTTCATCCCTTTGCTGAGAATGGTGTTTCCTACGGAGCCAAGCACTACCAGCAGAAAAAGCAGAACGTAGGTTTTGGTCTGGTGAGTTTTCGGATCGCTCATCGCGGAAGCTTGGTGGCACAGGCTTCAGCCTGTGGATCTTGGTCGCTGCAGGATTGCTTTAGCTTGCAGCCAAACCCCGCAGGCTGAAGCCTGCGCCACTGAAGATCTAGTCCCCGGAACCTGCGGCCGTCGCCGCGCCAGACTCAGCCATCTCGCGCGCCGTGGCCTTGCGCTCGTGCAGAAACTTGAAGAACTCGACGCCTTCGCGAGCCCGCCGCTTCATTACTTCCGGATCGCGCAGCATTCCGCCAAAGAGCGAGAACATTTTTCGCGGCCGGAAATAGAATTTCCGGTAAAGCTCCTCGACGGAACTGAAAATCACGGTTGAGCTCAGTTTGGGATAGTTCATGGCCGCGGTCTGGATGCCGTGGGCGTCCACCAGTTCCCCGGTTTGAATCTGCAGCCAGCCCTGCTCCTGCGCCTGGCGGTACAGCTCCGTGCCGGGATAGGGCGCGGCGAGCGACACCTGAATCGTTTCCGGATCGATATCGCAGGCAAACTTGATGGTCTGCTGAATCGTTTCAGTGGTTTCGCCCGGAAGGCCCAGAATAAATGTTCCGTGAATCTTGATTCCCAGGTCGCGGGCATTGCGCGAAAATTCGCGGGCGATATCGATGCGCACGCCCTTCTTGATGTTGATCAGAATCTGGTCGTTCCCCGATTCGTAGCCCACCAGCAGCAGCCGCAGGCCGTTGTCCTTCATGATTTCCAGCGTCTTGCGCGGCACGTTGGCTTTGGCGTTGCAGGACCAGGTGAGTCCGAGTTTCCCCAGCCGCCGGGCAATTTCCTCGGCCCGTGGCAGGTCATCGGTAAAGGTGTCATCGTCAAAAAAGAATTCTCGCACCTGCGGGAAGAGTTTCTTGGCCAGAGCCATTTCGGCAGCCACGTTTTCCGGGCTGCGCACGCGATACCGGTGGCCCCCAAGCGTCTGCGGCCACAGGCAGAACGTGCACTTGGACCGGCAGCCTCGTCCGGTGTACAGCGACACATACGGATGCTGCAGGTAGCCGATAAAATAATTCTCGATGGTCAGGTCGCGCTTGTAGACATCCACCACGTACGGCAGATCGTCCATGTTCTCGATCGTCGGCCGCGGCGGCGTCAGCGTCACGCGCCCGTTATCGCGATAGGCGATTCCGCCGACTTCTTTCAGCGGCTTGCGCGAGGCAACGTCCGCGCAGATGTAATCGAATTCCCCGAGCGAGACCCAATCGACGGCTGGAGCCAGGTTCATCGATTGCAACGGCAGCACGCCCACGTGCGCTCCGACCATCCCGATCATGATATTCGGGTTAATTTCCTTGAGGTGCGCCGCGAATTTCGCGTCATTGGGGAAGGAAGGCGTGCTGGTGTGCAGCACCGCCAGTTCGTAATCCTTGGCCAGGGGCGCGACCTGATCGACGGTCAGGCCATCCGGAGGCGCGTCAATCAAGCGGCTGCCCGGAACCATGGCTGCCGGCTGAGCCAGCCACGTCGGATACCAGAATGATTTGATCTCGCGCCGCGCCTGGTAGCGCGCGCCCGCTCCGCCGTCAAAGCCTTCGTAGCTCGGCGGATTCAGAAACAGCGTCTTCATCACTTCGGGCATGCTTTTCTTCCCCTGATTCCGGAGTTTGCACAGGTAGCAAACATCCTGGAGCTAATATCTTACCTGAAACGCGGCTGGCGCCGAAAGAAAAGACAGTAGGGTTTGCCTTAGTTGTGTGGTTTGAACGGCATAGCTGGTGCAGGCCTTACGAACTACTCGCACGCGCGCGCTGCCAGGCTCATCCTGAGCGCTGAAAAAAGCGCACAGCCAAAGTGGCTGCGCTAACTACTGCAACACCTGCGCCAGTTGACCCGTGGTGTGCAATAGTTCCAGCTGCGTTTGCTGGCGCGAGTAGTTGGCGTCCAGAAACGCTAGCCACTTGTCGTTTTCCTCGATGTGCGCCGCTTCCAGGTCCTTCAGGCTTCCCCGCCCTTCGTCGAACTGCGCCTGCAGCACACGCACATTTTCCTGCGCCAACTGCAGTTCGAGCCGCGCCACTTCCCCGCCCAGTTCCGCCTCGCGCACCAGCCTGGCCTTTCGCCTGACGTCGAGGGACAACTCGCTGCGCTTTTTTTGCAGCGCCAGTGTCGCGGCATTGAGGTCGGCCTGCGCAAAAGCGACCGCCGAAGACGTGCGCGAAGCGAAGATCGGGATCTGCACCTGGACTCCGAAGATCACGTTGTTGCGCTGAAACTTGTCAAAAAAATCGGTGTAATTGTTGATTTTGCTCAGGACGTTGTACTGGCCGGTAAGCGAAAAAGACGGCCAGCGCCCGCCCTGTTCGCCCTTCAGCTTGAATTGCCGGGCGCGCAGTTCGGTCTGTGCCTGCTTCAACTCCACATTGTTGGCCATGGCTTCGGTCACAACGTCCGCCGAAGCCGCCGAGGCCGCCCCGGGAATCTCCTCGGTGGAAACTTCGATGAATTCGTCCGCGGGAAGGCCCATCATGTCGCGCATTTCGCCGGAGAGGAAGTCGTCGCGGTCCTCCAGTTGCGCGATGCGCTGCTCGACGCGCGCCGTGGTCAGTTGCGCGCGGATCACTTCGACCGGAAGCTCGCGCCCGGTGTTGGCGCGCTCCCGGGTGGCATCCAAAATTCTGCCCGCGCTGGTGCGCTCGGCGCGCATCAACTCCAGCGCGTGCCGCACTTTTGCCAGCTCCAAATAGTCAAGCGCCGCGCGGGACATCACCGTGTCACGCACATCGTCCATTGAGAGCCGCTGCTCTTCGGCGCGCTGCTCCGCGGCATGCTGCTCGCCCTTCAAGGGCGGATTGAAAATCTGCTGCGTGTAGGAGAGTGAGAACACCGCGGGCGCGCCACCGCCCTCCAGCAGCGGGAAACCGCTGGTGTAGGCGATGCCCGTGCCGGTGTACAGGTTGGGAAGAAACGCCGAGCGCGCCACGCCAATCTGCCGCTGCATCACCCCGTACTGCAGCCGGGCCAGAGCCAGGTCGCGGCTGTTGGCCACCGCCAGATTCACGGCTTCTTTCAACGTCAGTTTGCGCGACAACTCGGAATCCTGCGCGCGGGCCGGCACGAGTGCCACCAAAACAAAAATTGCCAGTCCAACCGCGCCCGCCGCCGCGCAGAACCGAAGGCGGTTTTTCCTTCCATTTCGCAAGCCCATCTTCCTGCACCCACTTTCCGCCGGCATAGCTTGCGGCGCGTTCGCCGCCGCCAATTCAGCCGCCGCAAGTCCAGTCCGTCGCGATTCTAGTCCGTCGCAGTTGTTATACGCACTCTTATTCATATCGCAGCGATTCGGTAGGCTGCAGTTGCGAGGCGCGCTCCGCGGGCAGATATCCGAAAAACACGCCCACCGAACACGACACCAGGAACGCCAGCACCACCGATTCCCACGGCACCGGAACGCTGATATATTCCGGCAGCCACGGACGCGCCATCACCGGAATGGCCACGGCGATCAGAATTCCCAGGACCGAACCGAAGCCGCTGATTAAAAACGCCTCCAGCAAAAACTGGTACAGAATTTCCTTGTGCCGGGCGCCGATGGCCTTGCGAATTCCAATCTCCCGGGTGCGTTCCTGCACCGTTACCAGCATGATGTTCATGATGCCGATGCCGCTGACCAGAAGCGCGATGAACCCGATCAGCAGCAAAACGATGGTCAGGGCCAGCGCGATCCTGCGGGCCGCATCCAGAATGGAGCTGAGATTCTGCACGGAGTACCGGGCGCGCGTGGGATGTCGGCTGCGCAGCAGCGCTTCGAGTTCATGGGTCACCGGAATCACGTCCTCGGGGTTGCGGGCCTGCGCGTAGAGCATTTCCAGGGAGGAGTCTCCCAGATAGTATTTCATCAGCGGGAAAGGAACGAGGATGGTGTAATCCTGAATCTCGGAGAGCCCAAAAGTTTCGACGCGTTCACGAAAGACGCCGATCACCGTAAAGCTGAGCTCACCGACGCGCAGACTTTTTCCAATCGGATCGGCAAATGGAAATGCGAACTTCGCCAGTTGCGTGGTGATCAGGCAGACGCGGCTGCGCTGGGCAATATCGTCCCCATCCAGAAACCTCCCGCGCAGGATCAGCAAATTGCGAATTTCCTGAAACCCTTCGGTGACGCCCACCAGATTCACGTTCCGTTCGATGGATCCAACATTCACCGCGGCCAGATCACCGCGCGTTCCCGCCACGGTGACCACTCCCGGAATCCCGTTCTTCACGGCGTCCATGTCCGCGATCGATAATTCATCCTGCAGCATGATCTGCTGGTTCGGATCGATATCCAGGCGGGCGTAAACCAGGTTCGATCCGACGCCTTCGATCTGCTGGATCACGTAACGGCGCCCGCTGAGCGCCACGGTCACCACCAGAACGATGCAGGCGCTGCCGATGATGACTCCCAGCGTGGTCAGAAACGCCCGGACCTTGTTGGCCCAAAGAGCGTCCAACGCCACCATCCAGGTTTCGTTTCGCATCATCATGGAAATTTGCGCCGAATCGCGCGCGAATCATGGCGGGCCTCACTCGATCCGGCCTCGCCTGGCGCGGCGGAACCGCTTTACTTTTTCTGAGCGCGCTTTAATTCCTCTTCCACCGTTTTGTTGTGCGGATCGAGCGACAGCGATTTACGATAGTCCTCCGTCGCTTCCGAATTTCTTCCCAGAGATTCGTGCAGTTTCCCCAGCCACTCGTAGGCCGCCGCATGAGGCGGCAAGTCCGAATTGTCCGGCACCGTGGCCATATACGACTTCAACAGCAATTCCGCCTCGCTGGGGTTTTCCTTGCCCATTACCAGCAACACGCCGCGATAGAATTTCAACCGGCGGTCATCCGGATCGATCTGCTCGGCCTTGCCGATGGCCTCCTCCATTTTTTCGGCGTTGGGGCGGTCGCGATAGTAGTCGCACACCTCAAAGTAAACGCCCGCGCGGTCGGAACCCGATTCCAGAATTTTTCCGAAGGCCGCGTCGGCTTCGCCCATGCGCTTTTTCGTTGCAAGGAATTCTCCTCGTGCCAACTGGCCCTGGACGGGGTCGATCTTTTCCAAAGCATCGATATGGCGCAGCGCCTTGTCATCGCCGCCGCCGACCGTGGATGGAGCGTTCATCTCGAATCGGATCAGGTCGCGTTGCGCCTCAAAATTCCGGGAATCGAGCTCCACGGCGATTTCAAATTCGCGATGCGTTCTGCGGGCGAGGCTCAAGGCGCTAAGGAAAATGCTTTCCTCGGCCCGGCGCCCATAAGCCCTCCCCAGCCAGTCATGGTTTTCGGAATTCTTGGGGTCCAGTTGCACGGCGCGCTCCAGGCTGGCCGCAGCCCGCGGAAATTCGCGCAGCTGGTAATAACTCTCGCCCAGCAGAAGATGCAGGGAGGCATCATTGGGAGAACTGGCGATCGCGCTGTTCAACGCATCCACGGCGCGATTGTAACGGCCGCCGTTGTAGTCGCGCTGCGCCTCGGCCAGCGCCGTGGAAGCCTGGCTCGCACGAATCGTACCCGCGCCCAGGCCGCCGGCGCTCGCAACGGCCGCCGCCAGCACCAGGAGTCGCCGGATCATTCCTGGCGTACCGGTATGATGCGCAAATTTTCCTTTAGAGGAACTTCCCCGGGCAGCGCCACGACGTCGCCTTCATTCAACCCGGAAAGGACTTCGATCTTGGTCGGATTGGCGATGCCTACTTTGATCGCCGCGCGGTGCAGGCGATCGTCCTCCACTCGATACACGTAGCGCTTGTCGCCATCGATCGAAACGGCGCCGCGGGGGACCACCAGGGCCTGCGACCGCTCGCTGATATGAATGCGCACATCCACGGTGGTATTTGGCAACAGGTCCAGCCGATCATTGGTCACCGAGCAGAGCAACTCTCCAACGCTGCGCGTGCCGCGCGTCACCACCTGCTTCGGCAGCACTTCCGTCCGGCCATTCCAGACCCGGTCGGGATGCGCGTCCCAAAGGATTTCCACCGGCTGGTTGACCTCAATTCGTCCCAGGTCAGGCTCATCGATGAACGCCCGAACGCGCACCTGGCTCAAATCCGCCAGCTCCGCCAGCAGGTCTCCGGCTTTCACAAAATCGCCCTGGTGAATCGGCAGCGAATACAGCGTGCTGTCAAACGGCGCGATCCCGTGGGCGGAGTCCAGCCGCTCTTCAAGATCGCGCACTGTGGCGCGTTCGTGCTCCACCTGCAAGGAGACGCGCCCCTGATCGAGTTGCGCCTGCTGGACCAGCGTTTGTTTCACTTTTTCCGAAGACTGAACATCGGCCTCCGCCTGGATGAGCTGCAGCTTGTTCTGCGCCAGTTCATCGGGCGTAGCGGCCTTCTCAGCCACCAGCTTGGTCAAGGCTTCGTTGTCCCGGCGCAGTTGGTCGCGGCTGGCCTGCGCTTTCTCCACGTCGGCGGCAGCCTTGGCGATTTGGCTGGCGTGGCCCCCGGCTTTGGCCACGTTGAGCGCTTCTTCCTGAGCGGCCAGGTCGGCGCGCGCTTGCGCCAGATCGGACTGCACTTCGGTGTCATCGAGCGCAAACAGCATTTGTCCCTTTTTGACTTGCTGGCCCTCCACCGCATAGACGCGCGCCACAAACGTCGGGTAGCGGGCGCGAAACGTTCGCGGCGACACCGGCTCAACCTTGCCATTGGTGGAGACCACTGAACTCAGATTTTCACGAACCACATCGGCCACGCCGACGCGCGCTGTCGATCCCCGGCTGCCCACAAACACCAGGACCGCGGTCAGCACCAGGGCGCCGATCACCAGGATCCACAGCCTTCGGCCCAGCGCCGATGTCATCGTGTCCTCGTTCTGCCAGCCTGAGCTGGCGGGATGGAAACTTGGTATTCTAACAAAGCTTCATTCGGCGGACGAATACCCGGCAGCGATAGGAAAGGCCCCGTTGGCGTCCCGCGAGTGCCGCGCGAAGCTGCGCTGTGCCCCGCCCAGGATGCCGCCGGCCGAAGCGCGTGCCCCGGCACGGATCAAAACACGGGAAGGTGTTGCGGCGCCCGCCGGTATGCTAAAATTTGAATATGCCAACCGATCCTCCGCAACCGCAAGCGCACGACCCGAAGCACCATGCTCCGGCGCCCGGGCAACCCGTTCTTCATCGTGTTTGCATTCAGTGTAACAACATGTTCCGCGTCACGCCTGAGAATTTTGACGCCAAGCAGTGCCCCGCCTGCCATAAGGGCTAGCGGTTTCCACACGTTCTGATCGAGTACCCCTCCTTCTGCAAATGATCTCCGCGTTCGGTTACAATCTGCGCCGCATCTTTCGCGAAATGAGACCGACGCGAAATGAGACCGAATGATTGAAGTCCGGCAGCTGGCCAAGCAATTCCGTGACAACAAGCGCGGCATCGTGCGCGCGGTGGATGGTGTGAGTTTTGCCTGCCGGCCTGGAGAAATTTACGGCCTGCTGGGGGCCAATGGAGCGGGGAAAACCACCACGCTGCGCATACTGGCCACGATTCTGACGCCCTCGCAAGGCACAGCCGTGGTCGCGGGATATGACGTCACCCGCGATCCGCAGAGGGTCCGTTCAAGCGTCGGATTTCTCTCCACCGCCACCGCGCTGTACGCGCGCCTTTCCGCGCGGGAAATGGTGGAATATTTTGGGCGGCTGCACGGACTCGAGGAAGCGACGCTCCGCCGCCGCATCGATGAAATCTTCGAGCGCCTGGACATGAATGATTTCCGCGACCGCCGCTGCGACAAGCTTTCCACCGGTATGAAACAGAAAGTTTCTATCGCGCGAACGCTGGTGCATGACCCTTCGGTCATGATCTTCGATGAGCCCACCGTAGGCCTCGACATCATGGCTTCCCGCACCATCACCGCATTCATCCGCGAGTGCCGCGACGCCGGCAAGACCGTGGTTCTTTCCACGCACGTGATGCGCGAAGTCGAAAAACTCTGCGACCACATCGGAATTATTCACGATGGCAAACTTTTGGCCGAGGGAACCCTTGCCGATTTGCGCGCCCGCTATGCCGTGCAGGATCTCGAGGATTTGTTCGTGAAAGTGGTTCAGGCATGAGCGCGCGCGCCGTCGGCGTTGTCTACCGCAAGGAGCTGATCGATTCCCTGCGCGATCGTCGCACGGTAGTCTCCATGATTGTCGTGCCCTTGCTGGTGATGCCCCTGCTCACTATTGGAATGGGATTCCTGTCGCTGACTCTGGTCGGCCTGGCGATGAAAGAGTCGCCCAAAGTGATGATCCTAGGCGGCCAGGATTCTCCGCAGGTCGTCGCGGACCTCAAGCGGCTTCCGGACTTGCAGGTGGTGCCCGAACAGCCCGACTACGCCGAGGAAATTTCCAACAAACAAATTCGCGCGGCCGTCGAGATTCCCCCGGGGTTCGAGGCCCGGCTGGCCTCCGGTGAGCCTTCCACCGTAACCATCTACATGTATCAGGGCGAGCTGAAGTCCGGTTTCGGAGCGGACCACCTGCAGAGATTTTTTCGCGAACTGCGCGACCGCACCATTCGCGAGCACCTCGAGGCTCGCCAGCTTCCCCAAAGCCTGGCCCGCCCGTTTGAAATCAATGAGCGAAACGTCGCTGCGCCCGAAAAAGTCGGCGGCGCGCTTCTGGGCGGTATGGTTCCCTACTTCGTGATTCTTCTCTGCCTCACCGGAGCGATGTATCCCGCCATGGACCTGACCGCCGGCGAAAAAGAGCGCGGCACCATCGAGACCATTCTTTGCAGCCCGGTTTCGCGCACCGACTTGGTGCTCGGAAAATTTCTGATGGTGCTCACCGCTTCGATCGCCACCGCCGTGCTGGCGATTCTGGCGATGGCCGGCTCCTTTGCCGTGGGCAAAAAGATGCTGGCCGGCGTGATGAGCGGCGCCGTGAATTCCGCGCTGCAAATCACCATCACCGGCAAGGCGATGGTTTCCATCTTTTTTGTGGTTCTGCCGATGGCGGTGTTTTTCTCGGCGGCCCTGCTGGCTCTTTCCGTCTTCGCGAAAAGCTTCAAGGAAGCGCAGAGCTACATTTCACCGCTGATGATTCTGGTGGTGATGCCGGCCATCGCCGCCCTGCTGCCGGGCGTGGAGCTGAATTCGGCGCTGGCGCTGGTTCCTGTGTTGAACACCAGTCTGGTGAGCAAGGAAATCATCACCGGCACATATCACTGGGATTTCATCGCGCTGATTTTCCTGTCATCCAGCGTGTACGCGGTGCTGGCCCTGGCGATCGCGGTGAAATTATTTCAAAGCGAGGATGTGCTGTTCCGGACGTGACGGCATCGTTCAAAGGGCGGCGAAAAAAACCGGACAAAGAGGCTATAAGAGGCTGCCGAAAAACCCAAAACGTTGTCATTCTGAGCGAAGCGAAGAATCTCTCTTCGATCCCAGTGTCAGCAAAGACTAGGAGAGATTCTTCGCTTCGCTCAGAATGACAAAGCCAGTCATGCATCGCAATTTGCGTCACGCAGGCCTCGCCCGTGCCGGCTCCTGATGTTCGTCCCAGGCGTTGGACAGCCGCCGCACGGTTTCGCGCAGCCGCACGGCCAGCCCAGCAATGGTTTCCAGCCGCTCCACGGCGGCCGGCGGCAAGCGGTCGCGCCGCGCGAGAAGCAGTTCCGTGTTTCCGAGGATTCCGGTCAGCGGATTGTTCACTTCATGGCGCAGGATTTCTCCGAAATCTCCCGACAAGTCGTCATTTGAAAACTGCACCATTCCAGTGGCTCGTTCCGCCATCCTCATGCGGCGATCGAGCATGCCCGCGACCAGCGGCAGGAATTCATTGGTGCGAGCCACGAAGTCGACCGCGCCGGAAGTGATTAGAAATGCCAGGCCGGCCTGCCTTTCGGGATTGGCCGCGACCACCACCGGCGCCATTTCCGTCAGCAGCGCCACCGCCGATTCCAGCGTCTCGCCCGCATGCTCGATGTGAATTGCCGATTCGTCCAGAAACAACGCCGCAGGAGAACTGTGCCCGATTCTCTTTCGCGCCTGCTCCGCCGTGCTGACGATCATGGTGCGGTAATGCCCGCCGAACGCGGCCAGTTCCTCAAAACATCGCTGCGCCAGTGCCAGATCGCCGCTGATGATAAATATCGCTGGGCTGATGGATTTCATGAGTCCCTCTTCCTCTTCCTGCATCACCTCTTCACTACAATCTCATCCTCGTTGCCTCTTCCTCGCTGCCAAGGTTCCCGGGCGGCGGATCGCAGCTGCCCCGCCCCGGCGGTTCGTTGCTCATTCGACGGCGCACCGGCAAGCGCCTGGCGCACCGCCTCTTTTAGTTCCTCGACCAGAAAAGGTTTCGCGAGGTATGGCAAGCCGCTCGATTTCAAAAATTCAAGGGTGCGCGGGCCCATGGTGTCTCCGGTGACAAACAGCACGCGGTGCTGCATGGGATTTTCCTGGCGCACCAGCGCGCGGTAAAGTTCCGGCCCGTCCACATACGGCATCTTCAGATCGCAAATCACCAGAGAATAAGTCTTCTCGGCAATCTGGCCGAGTGCCGCGCGGCTGTCCAGCAGGGTGTCCACCTGGTGCCCCGCGTCGGTCAGGACGTCGGCGATCAGTGCCGCGACCGTCGGTTCATCCTCCACCACCAGAATGTTGGCTCCCGGCGCCGCAGCCCGCTCCGGGCTTTCCCGCGGCACCACGGCCAGGGTTCGCGCGCGCGCTGCCGATTGTGCCGCCACAAATTCCAGGCCGGAGGCCGTCAGAGCCGGCAACTCGACGGTGAGGGTAGTCCCGCGGCCAAGAAGGCTTTCGACACTCACTTCGCCCCCATGTTCCTGCACGATTCCATAGGCGATGGAGAGACCGAGGCCGGTGCCCACGCCCGGCGGCTTGGTAGTGAAAAAGGGATCGAAAATGCGCGCAACATTTTCCGGCGCGATTCCCTGCCCGTCATCCATGATTTCCATGGCCACGCGGTCACCCGCCAGGCGCCGCGTGCGGATCAGGATTCGCCCGTTGCGAATGGTTTCACCGCGGCCGGCCACGATGGCCTGCTCGGCGTTCACAATCAGGTTCAGCACCACTTGCTGGAGCTGGGCCGCATCCGCCAGGGTTTGCGGCAGTCCGGGATCCAAGACCAGCTCGAGATCGATGTTCTGAAGTTTCAGTTCGTAGGCGCGCAGGGACAGCGTGCGCTCGATCACTTCGTTCAGATTTACGGCGCTGCGCTCCGGCTTGGTCTCCCGCGCGAAGAGCAGCAGGTTCTTTACGATGCGCCCGGCGCGCTTGGCTTCCTGGGAGATGCGCTGCGCGTCGCCCGCGCGGTCCGCCGTGGACCCGCGGCCGAGCAGCAGTTGCGCGTAGCCCTGAATGCTGGTCAGCGGATTGTTCAGTTCGTGGGCGATGCCGGAGACAATCTGCCCGAGCGCCGCCATTTTTTCCGTCTGCAGCAGCTTGGACTGGATCATCCGCTGCCCGGTGATGTCGCGATAAACTTCCAGCCAGCCGAGGCGCGTGCCGTCCGGCTTGTGCAGCGGGCGCGCGAAGCGTTCGACGATTTTTCGCGAAGGGCGCAGCAGCTCAAATTCGTCCCAACTGGCCTCGTCGCCCCGCCGCACGTGCTCGCGCCAGCGCGCCGCGGTTTCCGCCGGGCGGACCAGGTGGTAGGCCACGCTGTCAATCAGCGCGCCGATAGTGCCGAGTTCCAGGAGGCGGCGCGATTCAAAACCGAAGATGGCCGCCAGCCGGTCGCTGGCCTTGAGAATTCTGCCCTGGGCATCCAGCAGTAGCACGCCCGATTCGATGGAGTCCAGCAGCCCGGCCATCTCCGCTTCCAGGCGATCTTCCGTTTCGTGCTGCGCGCGCGAAGCCCCGCAATCCTCCACCAGGATGAGCCACTGTGGCCTGCCCGAGCCCGCTCCGCGAGTCTCTCCGCGAATTTCCGTGCGAATCTGCCCGCGGAGATGCAGGCGAACGATCGCACCTCGTTGTAGCGCCGCTTCCAGCGCGGCCACGGCGGACGGTTTTTCGCGCCCGGATTCCGGTCCGTAACCGCCCGCCGGCGCATCGAGCCGCGAACGCCACTCCACGACCGCGTCGCGCGCCACGCCGGAAAACAGTTCCTCCAGCACGAATTTCTCCGTCCCTGGCCTCGGCGGAAACAACAGGGCTGCGGCGTTGGGGCTGGCCTCCACGATCGTTCCTTGGCGATCCATCAGAATTAGAGATTCCGCACTGTTCTCCAGAACCATTCGCAGCGCTTTGCCAAGCGGTTCGCTTCTCGCCGCCAAGACTTCCGCGCGCGCCGGATCGACGCCCGGGAACTCTCCCGGATCCCCCGCCGGATCCTTCACGTGAACTGCCGCGCGAAGTTCCGTCTGAACCTGCAGGCGATCCTCGGCGTGAACTTCGGGGTCGACGTCGGAGTGAGCGTCGGAGTGAACCCCGGCGCGGAAGTCGGCATGAACGTCGGCGTGGACCGCGCCGCGTCCGTCCCACCATCGCCTCATCCAGTTCGCCGCCGGCATGGCGCCCCTCTACAGGTGAGTCCACAAAATCAAGTAGCTGCCCAGGCCCGCGGCACCGATGGTGACGGCCAGGGCGATCACTTCGCGGATCAGGCGGTAGTGCAGGAAATAGGCTCGCTCGATCATGACAACCTCCAGTGCCGGTTGTCTTGCACCACAGTGGCCAATGCTCGTGGCGCGATAACTAACGCAGAATCAATCTATTGGAATCACACCCGGCAGAAGGTTCGGCGGCCCGTTCCCATCCCGAAACGCATTACCCACGCGATTCCCGGATAGGAAAACGGAGCAAGCGAGGCTCTAGCCCCCGTCTGACTCCCAACCGAGCCCGACCCTATCCCAATTCCGGCAAGCCACTGCAATCGAAAGAACTAACTTGCTTCGGTGAAATCGAACTTCGCGGCGATCCTGGAGGAAGTGCGCTGCTGTGGCGCACGCTTTAGCTTTCGGTGTGAAGGTGAGCCCAATTCGATTTATACGGAAATGAAACTCCGCAAGCTAAAGCATACGCCACAGAGGAGTTCCGACGCCTACGCTTGCGGCCGGCCGGATTCGTATTGCTTGAGTTTCCGGTACAACGTGGTTTTTCCGATGCCCAGCAGGCGCGCCGCCGCCAGCTTGTCCCCCGAGGTTTCCTGCAGCGCCCGGAAAATGGCGCGCCGCTCCAGGGTTTCCAGCGGCACCAGTTCATCGACATCGGAGAGTTTTTCGGACGAGGAATATTGCAGGTTCGAGGGCAAATCGCCCACGTGGAGAATGGGCCCCGAACCGAGGGCCACCGCGCGTTCGATGGCGTTCTCCAGTTCGCGGATGTTTCCCGGCCAGTCATAGCTCATGATCCGGCGCATGGCGTCTTCCGAAATCATGTGGATGGGGCGCGCCGGATCGGAAAATTTTTCGAGGAACGAATTGGCCAGCAAGGGAATGTCGGCCTTGCGTTCGCGCAGCGGCGGCAGCTTGATCTGCACCACGTTCAGGCGGAAATACAGGTCCTGGCGAAAGCCGCCGGTGCGAATCAAAGACTCCAAGTCGCGGTTGGTCGCGGCGATGACGCGGGCGCGAATGCCAATGCGTTCGTTCGAACCGACGGGCTTGACCTCGCGCTCCTGCAGGGCGCGCAGCAGCTTGGCCTGCAGGTCGATCGGCAAGTCGCCGATTTCGTCGAGGAACAACGTGCCCTCTCCGGCGGCTTCGAACAAACCCTGCTTGGTGTGCTGCGCGCCGGTGAACGCGCCCTTCACGTAGCCGAACAGCTCCGATTCGATGAGCGTCGGCACCAGCGACGAGCAATCAACCGGGGCGAACGATTTATTCTTGCGCGGCCCGGAAAAATGGATGGAGCGGGCTACCAGTTCCTTGCCCGTCCCGCTCTCGCCCAGGATGAGCACTGGGTATTTGTGCTGCGAAACTTTTTGAATCAGCTTGTACACCCGCTGCATGCGCGGCGACATGCCGATGAGCCCGCCGAAGCCGGGGCGCGTGCGCAACTCCTCGCGCAGCAGGCGATTTTCCTGGTCCACTTCGATGGAATGGACGAGGCGATCCAGCTTGGCGCGCAATTCCTGGACGTGGAACGGCTTGGTCACATAGTCCGCGGCGCCCAGCCGGGTGGCCTCGATGGCGGTGGCGATGGTCCCATATTGCGTCAACACCATCACCGAAATTTCCGGATTGTTGGCCAAGGTACGTCTTAACAGTTCCAGGCCGCCGATTTGCGGCACCTGCAAATCGGTAACCACAATGTCCACCGGATACTTGTCGAGAATATCCAGGGCTTCTTCGGTAGTCGCTGCGACGTAGACCTGCAGGCCCGCGTCCGCGGCCACATCCCGGCACAAATTCCTGGTACTTACTTCATCGTCAACCACCAGCAGGCTGTAGGTCGTGTTACCCGCCGTGGCGGTGTCCAGCTTCACATCTTTAAGAATTTCATTTTCTAATTTTGTTTCCATGGCCGGAACCTCTTCTCAAAACAGGAGCAAAACGGGTGCCAAATCAGGAGAAATCATAAATCAGGCCGCGAGTGTCACTTATCATGACAACCATAAATGTATGCGGGTGATTCTATTGCCGAATCGGGAAATATTGCAAGCCAATTTTATGCCAGTCACAAATAATTCCTTTGCCATGCGCTCAAAGCAAGAATGGGAATCCTGGCTGGTTCAATGCGGAACGAATCCGGAATATGGTTGCCTGCGCGGCCTGTCTAACGAGGTGGGTTGCTCCAACGCGGGTCAGTTGGCACGATTTGTAACTTTCGAACTCGGCTCTTCCCCGGCGACCTGTGTTCTATTTGGTCCGGAAAGCACCCCGCTGGGCTCTGATACGCCCAGCCATTTTACGCAGTACAGTCCCTCGCTCGTGGATGCCGCGCAAACTTCTCCCGCGTCGCTCGATGCCAGCACCGCCGAAAAATAGCCGTCACCCTGCAAACCGCGAACGCGCGCCCAGTTCCTGCCGGCATCCGAAGAAACAAACAGCCCACCGGTGCGCAGCGAAGCGACAAATAATTCGCCCGACGCGGCAAAGTCCTGCACCGGAGCCGCCGGTAATCCGGATGCGGCCTGCTGCCACGTATTTCCCGCATCGCGCGAGATGTACAAGCCCTGGTGAGCGATCGCTACCAGCGTGTTCTCATCGTCGGCAGCGACATCGACGCTGATCGCGCCGCCCGATTCGAGCGGCAGATCATGCCAGGTCCAGGAACTGCCTCCATCGTCGGAAAAAATCAGCCCGCGCTGCGAAGCCACCCGGATCCGCCGGCCGTTCGAAGAAACTTGAACGGATTGCACCGGCAAGCCGGCAAGGGTGGCGACCGGCTTACGCTTCCACGTCAAACCCTGGTCCGCTGACACCAACAAGCCGCCGCTGGTCGCGGCGTACCACGCTTTCCCACTGAATGACAGATCCGTGACCATGGGCGTCAGAGGCGAGGACCTTCCGGCCGCGCTGCGATTCGTTTTGTCTGCGCCCGGACGTGTGGAGGCGACATCGTTCGCCGCTGCCCTCACGGCATGATCGGACGCGGAAACGCGCGCCTTGGCGCTCGCAGCTTCGCCAACGACCATTCCCGCGGGCGTCCATGCTTTTTTCTCCGCGTCATAACGTACGAGCCCTCCAGGGGTCACGGAAGCCCACCAGGCGCCATCGGGAGCGGCGTACAGGCGCAGCACCTGATCCGGGCGCAGCCCGGGAGCAAGCGGCGACCAACTCGCGCCGCCGTCCTCGGTTGCCAAAACCGGTTCCGGGGCATGCGCCAGCACGGCGACGATCCGTCCAGGGCGTTTCGAATCCAAGCCGAGGGCCAGCAGCTGGCGGTGATCGAATCCCGCGTTGGACTCCTGAAAATGTTCGCCGGCGTCGTTGCTCGCCAGCACCCCGAACTGCTCGGTCCCGATCAGAACATTTCCAGGCGTGCCGCTGGTAACCACTACGGTATTGACCACCCAGGAATCTGGCGTGGTGCGCCGCCAGTTCATGCCGGCGTCTTCGGTCTTCCACAATCCCTCGGAGGTGGCCGCATACACACGCGCCGGCTCCCTTGGATCCTGGGTGATGGCGTAGGTTCGCCGCGCGGTGTAGGGGATGCCTTGAATTTTCTGCCATTGCGCGGCGGCGTCCTCGCTGCGGTAAATCCCGGAGCACGCGCTGGCATAAATGCGCTGGGAATTTTGGCCGTCGATGAGCAGGCTCATGACGTCCGAGTCATCGATCATGCCTTCATGGATCGGGAGCCAGCGGCGTCCGCCGTCGGCCGTTTTCCAGGGCAGGTGAAAGGTTCCGGCGTAGAGGATTTGCGGGTCGCGCGGATCGATAGCCACGGAATCGAGGTTGCGCAACTCGGCGTCGTGTTCGGGAGAAATGCGCTCCCACGATTTTGCGGCGTCGCGCGAACGGTACACGCCATCGAGCGTGCCGGCCACCAGCACATTCGAGTCCGAAGGCGCCATGGCCAGCGCGCGCACGGCCTGGCCGGCGAGGCCCGCTTCTTTCCAGGTTCGCCCGCCGTCGGCGCTGCGAAAAACGCCGCCGCCGGTGGCCGCGTCCCGCCGCCAGGAAGAGGCGAACAGAACATTGCCGTCGCGCGGATCGACCACGATCGCGGTGATCACTGCATCGAGGCTGGAACTGGCGCGCCCGAGCAGCGTCCAGTGCGCGCCGGAATCCTCGGAACCGAAAATGTGGCCGTCCGCAGTGCCCAGAAAAACCCGCGAGGGGCGCGCCGGATCGACCGCCAGCACGCGCGCATCGCCGCCCGGCGGGCCAAGGGATTTCCATTCCTGCGCGGGTGCCGCCGCGGCCGCAGTGAAGACGCAGAGTGCCAGCAGGAAAAACTTGCGCATCGGTTTAAGTGGCACAGGCTTCGCAGCCTGCGGAAGATTTGTTTCGCGTTGTCATTCTGAGCGAAGCGAAGAATCTCTCTTCGATTTGCTCCCGGGCAAAAAACAAGGAGAGATTCTTCGCTTCGCTCAGAATGACATCTGAAACGCCCGCCGTGAGTGGCGCATGCTTTAGCTTGCGAAGGATCATCCGGCAATCCTCACTACTGCGGCAACGAAACGCCGCAAGCTAAAGCATGCGCCACTCGGGCGCTACACACGTCAAATCAGAACGCCGCGGTTCAGTACGTCGCGCCTTCCGGCACCCAGATTACATCGATGCGCCGGTTGTCGCTCGCTCCGGCCTGGCCGGTGCCGGTGCGCGTCGTTACGCGCGAGGGATCGATGCCCTTTTCGCCGAGATATTTCACGGCGTTCGAGGAGCGGTCGCCCGCAACTTTCGCGGCTTTGGCTTCCTTGGGATCGGAGAAGCCGATGATTACGGCGCTGCCGCGCGGTTCATTTTGCAGGCGCAGGGCCACGTCATCGAGGATGCGTTTGCAGACGTTGTCAATGCGCGTCGAGAGCGGTTTGCCGAACGCGCAGTCGCTGATCTTGCTGGCTTGTGGCGGCGGAGGCACGGCCTTCACTTCGACCGTCGAGGAGCAATCCGCGCCGCCGCCGTGTCCGTCGTCAACTCGCACGGTCACCGTGTAGGTTCCCGGCGCGAGGCCGGTGGTGTCAAAGTCCACCGCAGCGCCGCTGCCGATGACCCTGCCGGAATTGGCGCGCCAAGTGTAGGTCAGTGTATCGCCATCAGGATCGCTGGCGTTGGTGGTGATGTGCACGCGCTCGCCGGCGAAGACCGAGGAACGGTCGGCCGAGCAAGTGATTGTCGGAGGACGATTCGGTTTCGGCTCCACATTGACCGCAACGCCGGAACTGGCCGTGCCGCCGCGGCCGTCATCCACTTTTGCGGTGATGTTGCACGAGCCGACCGGCACGCCGTCGGACAGCCAGCGAACTTGCGGGCCGGTACCGTCCACGCGGCCGCAGGTCGAGGACCATGCGTAGGTCAGCGGATCGTTATCGGGATCGGCGCCGGTGCAGGTAATCACCACCGGATCGTTGGAACCCAGATAGACCATGTTTTTGTCCGCCGTGCACGTCACGGTCGGCGGATGATTGGCGGGCGGCGCCGCTTTTTCGGGCCAGTACCCGGTGCCGATCTTTATGACAAAACCGTTGCGGTCATGCAGGTTTCCGAGATTGAGCATGTAGCGGTAACCCACGTCCATGCCCAGATGTTTCCACGGAAACATGCGCAGTCCCCAGATTCCCTCGACGGGATCGCGCGCGCCAAACGACATGTCCTGCGGCGTTCCCGGCGCCGAAACAAATACCACGCTCGAATATTCCATCATGGGCTCGAAGCGCCGGTCGGGCAGAAACAGAAAGCCGACGCCGCTGCGAAGCTGGTCGGGCATGGCCACGAGAATGTTGGTCTGGCTGTCGCGCGGGGCGCGCACAAATTTGTATCCCAGATTGAAAGTCCCGGTGACCACCTTGCCCCACTGCTTGCTCAATGCCAGTGAGACCATGTCGCTCAGCGGGCTGGCCTCGGTGCCGTCGTTCAGAAGCTTGTTCACGTCGGTGCGGGTGGAAATGATCAGATCGTTGCGCACCGAGAAGCTGACCCGCGCGCCTTGCCGCTCAGACAAAAGCGCATACTTCAATCCCAGCGTGATGTCCCCGATGCCGCCATTGTTATTCGCGGCGAAGGGATAATCTTCCACATAGCCCGGCGCGCTGCCGGCAACTACCGGAAAAAACGAATTGGGCACCGATGTTCCGGTGGCGACCGGGGCGCAAGTGCTCGACAGCGGAATGGACCGCAGGCTCAATTGGCCGGGGCATCCGACGTGCACGTGCCCGTAGGGATTGAAGGCGGCGTAGACATTCAGCGTGTCCGTGATGCCATAGCTCAAGTCGGCGCCGGTTTCGAGGATGGTCACGCTTCCCGGCATGCGTCCGAATTTATTGGCGAAGCCCGAGAATGCAAATCCGTGTTTCGGCAGGGTGTCAGCGGTTTCCAGCGTGAAAAGTCCGATGGTGCCATTTGTAGTCAGGATGGGAGTAAATACCGGCGCAGGCTTGTCGTGATCGCCGGAACTTTTCTTGTCTTTGGTCGCGTCTTGCGCTGCGGGAGTTGGCTCCGCCGCCGCTGCCGGCGCGGAGGTCACCGCGCCAGTTGGATTCGGGGATTCGGGAAGTGATGTGGCAGGCGCGGGAGCCGCAGCCGTTTCATTTGCCGCCACGTTCTTGTCGGAGTCGCCGGCCGGGCGCTTTGAAAAGGCGGCCGGAACGAAAAGCACAACGAAAAGCAGGATCGCCAAACCCCGGATCAGCAGTCGCGAACTCACGGTAAGACCTCCACGAAAGACTCGAACAACAGACTGCACCAACATGGCACAGCGTCGAACGGCTGGCATTATATATGCACCCGAAGCGGCGCCCAAAATTATTTCACTCCTATTCATCTGGTAAAAAAGGGGTTGGAGGAAGCTGCAAGCGGCTGCGCGAGCATGTTTTGCGGCGGGCCACCCGGCATCGCCGCGCGCCATCTGAGTAGGACAGGCTCCAGTAGGGGAGGCTTCAGCCTGCCAGGTTTAGATGAAAGCACTGCCCAAACTTAATCCCGACTGGCGGAGGACTAGAAAATGAAAGATAAGTTCCCCCGAAGAGCTATTCAAGCCGCAGCGATCCTAGTGCTGTGTGGCAGATTCATCTTTCCCGCCCCGGCCAGCGGCGCCCAAACTCGCAGCTCATCCATCCCCGCACCACCCGATCAAGTTCAAAACGGAACGCATTTTCTGGTGCGCCTCGATCAGGAAATGAACACCGGCCGGGACCGAGTCAGCAAGACTTTTGACGTCCGAACGCTAGAGCCGCTGGAGACCTCCAGCGGACGCGTGATCCCCGCAGGAGCGAAGATCACCGGCCACATCAGCCGAATCGAGCCCGCCGGGCTGACCGGCCGAGCCCGCCTCTGGCTAACGTTCGACGACATCGACACGCGCCGCGGCCCGCTGCCCATCGTCGCGGAAGTCTCGAGCGTCCCAGGCGAATACAGCGTGCGGCAGGGAGAGAGCAAAGAAGGCGAAATCGAAGCACGCACCAGCAAAGGCGCGCAAGTGGCCGAAGCAACGGCCGGCGGCGCGATGATGGGCTCGTCCCACGGCGTCGCAGCTCACAACGGCAAAGAAGCCGCAACGGGCGCCGCCGTGGGAGGAATCGCGGCGTTCCTGGTGTCATCCGGGCTCGGGCAGGAACTCGATTTACCGAAAGGAACGAAGCTGGAGTTGGTGCTCGATCGGCCGTTGTATCTGAATCAATAGATCTGCGCGTCCTGTGGCGCATGCTTTAGCTTGCGCAGTTTCATTCATCCGACAATCGTCCTTACCAATCTACACCCCGCAAGCTAAAACATGCGCCACAAGTAGAATCACGCGGCATGGGCTGAGCGGCGGGACCAAATACCCGTCCTTGAAGTCGAACGCCGGGACACGCGCCGGAACGAAGTCCCGTTAGGGACGAAACAACGTAGCCCATCGCGTGAGCGGTGGGTAGCCGTGCGGAAAGAGAGTCAAGCCCCGGAGGGGCGGTACAAGCTCGACCCCGTGCCGCCCCTCCGGGGCTGTGTATTTTCGACGGCCCCAACCCGCCGTTAAAACGGCGGGCTACCTTGTGACGTCCCTCAGGGACTTCGAGCGACACAATGTCGTAACGCCCAATGCCCCCTGAGATCAGGCCGAAATTACCCGCGTGCTTATCTGTACCTTACATGGTACACTCACCTCCGGTGAGTAAGAAACCGAAATCTGTTGCGGCAATGGGGGCCCTACCTGAGGCGCTCCAGCGACAAGGGAAACACGTTCCTGCGATCTTCTTTCGGACCGAGGCCGGCGGCGAACCAGTGCGAGATTGGCTAAAGGGTTTGTCTTCATCCGAAGATCGGAAGCGCATTGGCGAGGACATTAAGACGGTGGAGTTTGGCTGGCCGATTGGGATGCCGGTTTGCAGGTCATTGGGCGACGGTATCTACGAAGTGCGGACGAGTCTGGCTCAGAACCGAATTGCGAGGGTGCTTTTCTACATCGACAAGAAGCGCCGGATGGTCTTGCTGCATGGATTTATCAAGAAGACGCCGAAAACGCCGGACGAGGAGTTGGACCTGGCGCGGCGCAACAAGAGTAAGCATCAGAGGGGACTAAAATGAAAGTAAGAAAGAATCACAAGCGAAGAGACCACAGCGGTTCGACCTTCGATAGTTTCCTCGAACAGGAAGGCATCCGTGAGGAAGTCGAGGCCGTCGCCATCAAGCGAGTTTTGGCGTGGCAACTCGAACAGGCGATGCAAGAGCAGCAAAAAACCAAACAAGCCATGGCAAAGCAACTTCGCACGAGCCGATCGCAGCTGGATCGTTTACTAGACCCTCAGAATGTCTCTGTGACGCTCGATACCATCACTCGGGCGGCACGCGCCCTTGGGAAGCGCGTAATCATCCGCGTGGCCGATGCGAAGACGGCGAAGCGGGCTTAGGCAGGAAGCTCTGCCACTGGTCCAACTGAAAGCCGGCGGCGGGCCATCGGCCCAGCAGGAAAGAATCGCGCGGTTCCATCAAGATCGAAACAATTAGACAGTCCCGTTAGGGACGAAACAACGTAGCCCACCGCGTCAGCGGTGGGTATTCGTGCGGGAAAAAAGCCAAGCCCCGGAGGGGCGGCACAAGCTCGAGCCTGTGCCGCCCCTCCGGGGCTGCGAATCTTCGACGGCCCCAACCCGCCGTTAAAACGGCGGGCTACCTTGTGGCGTCCCTCCGGGACTTCGAGCGACACAAAGGCGAAATGCGGGATATCGGCAGCGGCGGACATTTTCGGAAATTTCTGGACTAGCTTTCGACTTCCATTTCCCGCGGATCGCGCACTGGTTTGCGAACAGAAAGAAGAAAAGTCAACCACACCGCCCCTTCGAAAACCGCGAAGGAGCGGCCACCCGAAAAAACAAAAATCGCGCGGAAGGGTGCGCCACCCGTCCATTTTTTCCGCAGATGGCCCACTGAATCGCGAACAGCGAGAAGAAAAATCAACCCCACCGCGTCCAATAAGGGTGCGCCATCCGCGCAAGAGCTCCACCCTACGAAAGTCGAAGGACGGGATACTCGCTGGAGTAGTATCTAGTCGTGTGCTAGAGACAGTTCCGGGGAATGCGGGAAGCCGGGCCACCGAGCCGGAGTCGATGAGAATAAGTGAACAACGACCGTTTGCTATCTGGGAGTGGTTAATTGTCTTCGGATGCGTTGTTGCGACAATCTTAATATTGCGAGTTGCGCACGTCGGGCGACAACGGGAAGTAGTCTCCGAATATACGGTAGCTGTATTTGCAGTAGTTGTCATGGCCTTTCGATTCGCTTGGCGAAGCTCCGAATTATGGCAATCACTTGGTATCGCATTCTTCGTCCACCTGGTCGTTGTTTTTGTCACGATCCAAGAACTGCCAGCGGCCATAGGAATTCTATTCCACGGCATCGCCCTTCCCATCATGGGGATGGTAGAAAGCCTGCTGATCGGAAGCTTCTTGTGGAGAACTATCAGAAAAAGAGCGACACGGAGCCATTTAGTCTAAGCGCTTTCAATCGGTTGGCGCACCGTTCCAGACGGTCTTGAGGTCGCTCCTTCGTGAATTACAGAAGGGCGGAGGATTTTGACTTTCGCTCCGCGCTTGTGACTTCATCGCCGCAACCAACTTCCGCAAGCTAAAGCATGCGCCACTTCTATTTCCACGCGGCATAGACCGGCTTACCCACCAGCAGCGCCGGATTGGCTCCCGGGCGCGGACGGAATTTCTGCGCGCGACCGTTGCCGACTTCGGCTACGTAGAAATTTCCTTCCTGATCGACGCTCATTCCGTGGGTGTTGAAGAGGCCGCCGGGCCAATCGGCCAGCGTGCCCCATGCGTAGAGCAGGTGGCCGTCTAAGTCATACTCCACGATTTTGGAATTGCGGTCATCCGCGGCCCACAGTTTTCGGTCGGCGGAAATGTACAGGAAATTTATGGAGGAGTATTTGTCTACCGGCCACTGGTCGACGAATTTTCCGTTTTCGTCGAACACCTGGATGCGGTGATTGCTGCGATCGACTACGTAGACGTGTCGCGTTACAGGGTCGGCGGCAATTCCGTGGACCACGTTGAAATAGCCGGGACGCGTTTCGTTGGGCGCGGTGCCTTTTTCTCCCCACGCCAATAAAAATTTTCCGTTCTTGTCGAATTTGGCGACGCGGTTGCCGTTATAGCCGTCGGCTACGAACAGGGTGCTGTCCGGCAGCCAGGTTAAAAACGTCGGGCGGTTGAAATGCGTGGCGTCCGCGCCGGATTGATCCGGCGTGCCGATGGTTTGCAGGAGCTGTTTTCCATCGTGGCTGAAGCGGAAGACCGCTTCTTTGTAATCGTCCACTACCCAGATATTTTTTTCCGCGTCGTACGGATTGATGTAGACGGCGTGCGGGCGCTTAAAAAAATTGTCCCACTTGGTCCAGTCCTCGGAAATTTTCCCGCTGGCGTCGACGACCACCAGGGCGTGCTCCCAGCGCGCGTCGACGCCTTTCTTGCCGCTCCATTTTTTGTCGGCGTCCTCGGGCAGATCGCCCGGAGCGCCTCCGCCAGGCAAGCTGGCCACCGGCCCTTGCGACGCGTTGCGGAACGGGACTTCGGCGGTCGGGAAGGAGAGGCTCGGGCCGAACGCGGGGATTGGCGTTTGCGGCGGCCGCTTCAGCGCGGGCAATTCGCCACGCTGCGCTATGAACACGCGATTCGGACTCTCGGCATAAATGCCCTCGACCGCTCCCCACGTCCAGTTCTCGTGGCCGGGAAGCGAAGTCAGCGGCTGCGGCCAGTCGGCGACCGGTTCGTAGGGGCCGGTGACGTCTTCTCCGCCCTTGGCGCCATGGACGGCCGGAAAGGCGGCGTCTGATTTCGATTGCGCCTGAACTTGCTGCATTTTGCTTTCTACTTGCAGGCCCGCCAGAAATCCGGCGACTGCCATTGCTATCAGTGCGATTACTGTTCGATTACGCATGAGTGTCCCCTGAGTATATTTTGCTGGCGGCAGGATACTACTCCTTCTCTGATGATGGCAGTCTTGATTTTATCGTGGCGTGCGCGCTGAATCCGACCATCTGCAGCGAAACGTTGTCATTCTGAGCGAAGCGAAGAATCTCTCCTTGTTTTTTGCTTGCACTTGAATCGAAGAGAGATTCTTCGCTTCGCTCAGAATGACAAAACAAGGCTTTTTTCCGCAACCTGTTCAGCCTGTCTGGTTTAGGCTTATGTATCGCGCTACTCAAGACCAGACAGGCTGAAGCCTGTCCTACTTAGCATCTCAGCTTGGCAGGAAGGGGCTGTACTGATAGATTCATGTTGAGGCGCTGCCCCTACGTCCCAGGGACTGCTTACAAACACGAATGGCTGAAGCGACCCGTTTTGAAACTGCGAAGCCGTCTCCCGATCGCGTTTTGATCGTTGAAGACGAAGAAAATGCCCGCCTGGGATACGAAGCGCTGCTGCGGCGTTGGGGATACGAAGTGCTCGGCGTCGGCAGCGCTGAGGATGCCCTGGCCAAATTCTCGGAGTTTGCCCCGGCGGTGCTGATCGCCGACGTGGAGCTGCCGGGAATGAACGGCCTGGACCTCCTGGCGCGGCTCGGCGAGGAACTGCAGAACGTTCCGGCAATCGTGATCACCGGCAAGGGCAGCGAAGAGCGCATCGTGGCGGCCATCGAGGCCGGGGCGTTCTGGTACATCGAAAAGCCGCTGAAGGGCGCGGTGCTGCACGTGCTGCTGGACCGGGCGCTCGGCCGCGTGCGCGACCGTAAGCAAGTGGCGGCGCTGACGCGGCAACTGCGCGAATCCGGGAAGCTTGGCGATCTGGTGGGGCAGTCGAAGACGATGCAGGAAGTGATGCATCTCGTCGAGCAGGTGGCGCCCTCTTCCGCTTCCGTGCTGATCACCGGCGAAACCGGATCGGGCAAGGAAATTCTGGCGCGCACCATTCACCGGCTTTCGCCGCGCAGCGACCGCCCGTTCATCGCCATCAACTGTTCGGCGATTCCGGAATCGCTGATGGAGAGCGAAATTTTCGGTCACGAGCGCGGAGCCTTCACGGGTGCCGCGGAACGGCGGCTGGGCTGCTTTGAGTTGGCCGACGGCGGAACGCTGCTGCTCGATGAAATCGGCGAAATGCCGGCGCCGACACAGGCCAAGTTGCTGCGCGTGCTGGAAGATCACAAGGTGCGGCGCCTGGGCAGCAAAGTGGAGACTCCGGTGGATGTGCGCGTGATTGCCGCCACCAACAAGGAGCCCGAGCAGGCGGTGGCCAAGGGCGAGTTGCGGCAGGATCTCTATTTCCGGTTGAACGTGTTTCACATTCTGCTGCCGCCGCTGCGCGATCACAAAGAAGACATCCCGTTGCTGGTGGAACACATTTTGCGCGACATCAACACCAAGCATGGACGGCACGTGCGTGGAGTGAATCCCGAAGTGCTCGATCTGTTTGCGAGCTATTCGTGGCCGGGCAACGTGCGCGAACTGCGCAACGTGCTGGAACGCGCGGCCATCGTTTCCGACCGCGACCTGATCGGCCGCGCCAGCCTGCCGGCGGATTTCGGGCACGCGCCGGCGGCCACCGCTTCCGATCTGGCTTCGCTGCGATTTCCGCTGGGCACCACGGTGGAAGCAGCCGAACGCGAGCTGATATTGCAAACCCTGGCATCTACCAATAACAAAACACGCGCCGCCGAATTACTGGGAATCAGCCTGAAAACCCTTCACAATAAGCTGAAGGAATACGAGGCTGCGAAAACTCCCTCGCAGTGAGGGCGGGGCAAGCCATGCAACTTCGCCTGAAAACCAAAATTACGCTAACCACGGCTGCGCTGGTCCTCGCCGTGGTGGGCGTGAACTCCACACTGTACGTGATGAACCTCTCACGGCAGGTGATCCGGCAGGCGGAAGACCGCGCGCGCCTGGCATCACAGCAGGTGTTTTTTCAGACGCAGATTGCGCTCGCCGAAGCTGCCACGGCCGGAAAAGCCCCGAAATCGGATACTCCCGAAGGCCTGCGAGCGTACGCGCAGGAGGCCTTCAAGGACAGCGCGTCGCTGGCCGACTCAATCAATGCGCAGCTCAGTTTTTCCAAGCTGATTTACGAGATTTCCATCTCCGACGTGAACGGCATCGTGCTGGTATCCAGCGACAAAAACCTGCCGGGAAATCCGGAGCCGGTGCGGGCGCCGATCACCCAGCTGATTCCGGGCAGCATCGCCAACCAGCTGAAAGTTCTGTACCGGCTGCTGTACGGAATGCCCACCACGTATGAGGTGACCTATCCCTTTGAGTTGGGGCGCCCGGGCCACCAGGCGCCGTTCGGCGCGGTGCGCGTCGCGGTGCAGACCGGCCTGCTGCGGGCGAGCATCACTCCGGCGCTGCGTTCGGCGGCGCTGCTGGCGCTGGCGTCGGTGGGGATTTCGGTATTGCTCGCGGCCATCGTCAGCAGCATTTCGCTCGCCCCGCTGGCGAGGATCACCGCCCAACTCGACCGTATCGCCAAAGGCGAATTCGATCAGAAGCCGCTGGAGCGCGGCGATGAATTCGGCCAGGTCAGCACCAAGATCAGCCAGATCGGAATGCAACTGCGCGGAGTGCGCGAAATTTTCAGCAACTTGCGCGAGAACATCGACCAGGTGCTGGGCGGGCTGGACGACGGGCTGCTGCTCTTTTCCGTCGATGGCCGCGCCGTGATGGTGAGCCCTGCCGTTGAAAGATTTCTTTCCACGCCGGCGGACCAATTACTGGGGCGCCGCGCGGAAGACATTTTTCCTCCTGACCATCCGGTGCATGAGGCGATCCGCCTGCAAAACGGAGAACTCGAACCAGTCGCTTCGGCCGAAGTGGTTCTAGCCACTCCGGACAGCCCGGCGCGGCGCGTGGGCGTGAGCGTCGAGGTGATTGGCGAAGGCGACGCGCGCATGGGCACGCTCGTGAAATTCAAGGATCTGGAGTCGCGCGAGCGCATCGGCACGCAACTGCAGGTTTCCGAGCGGCTGGCGAACCTGGGGCGCATCACCGCGGGCGTGGCCCACGAGGTGAAGAATCCGCTGAACTCCATGCGCATCTGGCTGGAAAATCTGAAGGCCAGCCTGCCGGACGTCGACGGCCTGCCGCTGCAGGCGGTTCGCGTTCTGGACAACGAGATTGACCGTCTGGACAGCGTGGTGAAACGGTTCCTGGATTTCACGCGTCCACCAGACATGCACCAGGAGGAGTCCAGCCTGAAGGACCTCCTGGAGGAAGTGCTGTCGGTCGAGCGGCCCGAATTTACCAAGGCAAACATTAAAGTTGAGACGCATCTGGACAGCGATGTTCCGGATGTGCTGGTGGACAAGCCCCTGTTGAGACAGGGAATTATCAACTTGCTGGTCAATGCGATCGATGCGATGCCCACCGGCGGCCAGCTTTTCGTGGGCCTGCGCCGGCAAGGTGAAATGGCGGAGATTGAGGTTCGCGACACTGGCCGCGGCATCGCTCCCGAGCACCGCCAGCGCATTTTTCAGCTGTTCTTTACCACCCGGCCGGGGGGTAGCGGAATCGGACTCGCTAGCACGTTTAGAACTGTACAGTTACATAACGGCTCCATAGAATTTGAGTCTGAGGTAGGGCGCGGCACAACGTTCCGGATCCTGCTGCCGCTGGCCCACCAGATGGAATCGGTGCTGGCGCGCCACCGGGATTCGGGCGCGGCCATCGCGAGGTCTGTTTAATGCGGATGCGGAAACTTCAAATTTTGGCGCTGCTCTGCGCGGCCGCAGCCGGCCTGTCCGGCTGCGCCAGCAAGCACATCGTGCGCGCCGCTCCGCCCTCGGTCAGCACGCCGCCGCCGGAAGTGACTTCGCCCATGCCCGTGCCGGAAGCGCCGCCGCCGGTAACCACCACCGAAGAACCAGCGCCCGAAGTGCCGTCTCCCGTGCCGCCGCCCGTGCCGGCCAAGCGACCGCCTGCACCCAAGCGTCCGGCCCCGGCGGAGACCGCCGAATCGACTCCGGCCAAGCCCGCGCCGCCGCAGATTTCGCCGCAACTCTCCGCGCGGGACCTGCAGGCGACCAAGGACAGCACCACCTCGAACATCACCACCGCCGAGCAAAACCTGCAGATGGCCAATGGGAAGCAGCTCAATCCGGCGCAGCGGGATTTGACTGAAAAAATCAAAGGCTTCCTAGGCCAGTCCCACGAGGCCATCATGTCGGATGACTGGATTCGCGCGCAGAGCCTGGCGGAAAAGGCCCGCGTGCTGTCGGCGGAATTGGTGAAGTCCTTCTAGCGGTGGCGCCGCCGCCTGCGCCAAATATCCAACGCTGTCATTCTGAGCGAAGCGAAGAATCCCTCCGCGGTTTTTGCTCGCACGTCCATCGAAGAGAGATTCTTCGCTTCGCTCAGAATGACAAACTAAATTGAGTGTCGCTGCAACATTTGTAACCTTCGTCCGTTCCCCTCCTGTTTTTACTGCGCAAGCTGAAGCGTGCGCCACAATGCTGATAAGATATTGGCGTGAAAAAGTACGATGTCGTCATCGTTGGCGGCGGAATTATCGGCGGGTCGATTGCGCTGGAATTGGCGCGACGTGGCCTGCGGGTGGCCGTGCTGGACCGCCAGGAAATGATGCGCGAAGCATCGTGGGCGGCCGCGGGCATGTTATCGCCTGCTCCCGATTGCCTGGCCGCAATTCCGCTGGTGCCGCTGGCGCGCGCTAGCCTGTCGCTGTATCCCAAATTTATTGAGGACGTGGAAGGCGCGTCCGGCCTGGGCACCGGGTTTCGCGCGGACGGCGCGATCGAAGCGATTTTCCGTGGAGACGCGGCGCGCGAATTGAGCACACTGGTGGCACTGCACCACGGGCTCGGACTAACGTGCGAGCCCTTGCGGTTGGATGAAGCGCGAAGCATGGTGCCCACACTGGGGCGGGACGTACAGGCGGCGGCGCTGCTGCCCGCGGAATGTTCGGTCGAGCCGCGTCTGCTGACGGCGGCTGTGCTCGCCGGGACGGCCGCTGCCGGCGTGGATCTCCACTCCGGCGTCGAAATCACGTCTTTGTTGTTGGAGCGCAATAAATGCGCCGGCGTGAAAACGTCAAAGGGCGAAATTTATTCCGCGGATCAGGTGATCCTCTCGGCCGGCTGCTGGTCATCGCAGATTCCGGAAGCCGCGCGACTCGCGCCGACGCTCCCTGTGCGCGGACAGATGGTCGCTCTGCGGCACAGCGGTACGCCGATCGGGCGCGTGCTGCGCAGCGAACGCGGCTATCTTGTTCCTCGCGGCGCCGCTACTCCGCAAACCATCGTCGTCGGCAGCACCATTGAGGATGCCGGTTACGAAAAGTGCGTCACCGCGGGCGGCCTGGAAAAAATTCTTTCCGCGGCCAATGAACTGGTGCCTGAACTCGCCAAGGCCGAAATCATTGAAACCTGGAGCGGCCTGCGGCCGGGCACTCCAGACCAACTCCCGATCCTCGGCCCAGGGGACATCGACGGATTGGTGTTCGCCACGGGCCATTACCGCAACGGGATTCTGCTCGCTCCGGTGACCGCCAAGCTGATCGGCGAGTGGATCGCCGAGCGCCGCACCAGCATGGATTGGGAAACGTTCAGCCCGCTGCGATTTTCGCGCGCAGGAGCGGATCGCTCCGCGGCGGCCTTGTAGCCTCTAGTGTCAACTTGGTTTTGACTTATGTAGCGCCCGCCTTCAAGCGGGCATCCGGTGGTGCTGCCACAATGCCCGCACTGAAGGCGGGCGCTACAAAACGCGCGGAGTGTGTTTAACAAAGTGATCACGCGGCAAAAACTGCGACTCCGTAAGCGGCACAGGCTTCAGCCTGAGGGGGTTGGTTAGCGAAGGGACCGAGCCACAGGACAACCAAGCTGCAAAAAAAAACGAAAACGCTGTCATTCTGAGCGAAGCGAAGAAACTCTCTTTGTGTTTTGCTCGCACGTCAATCGAAGAGAGATTCTTCGCTTCGCTCAGAATGACAAACGACAATACTCTTCCGCACTAGTGGAAGCCTGCGTCACAAAATCGAAATCTAGAACGGCGACCGGCTGCGCGTCGGTTCGCGGCTGGGCGGGCCGGGCAGCGATGACGCGCGGCCGGGGTCGGTGAAATTCACGCGGCTGGCATCGAGATAGACGGTGCGATCGAGGACCACGTCGACCGTCGTGCCGCGGGGCAGTTCCAGTTCGGGTCCGCGTGTGAGCAGCACCGCGGCGAGTCCGACAGCGGCTCCTGCGCCCGCTCCGATGCCCGCGCCCTTGGCGCTTTGCGTGGCGATCCCGCCGACGCCGGCGCCGATCCCGGTGGATTTGGCGACGGTGGCGACGTCGCCGGCCTTGTCGGTGTCACCGTGCATGTTTCCTTCTTTGTCGGTGGATTCGCCGCCGCCCGTGCCGGCGTTGGTGGGAATGGCGTTGAAGTCCACCGCGTATCCGTTCGGCAAAATCATGGAGTTCAGCCGCAGCCGAATTTCGCCAGTGCCTTTTACCTTGCCGGGACGCCGCGCTTCCAGAATTTCGCCCTCCACATAGGATCCCGCGGGAATCAAGATGCGGTTGTCGATGACCACCGGGAAAAGCGTTTCGAGATAGACGGGGTCACCGGCCTTGGCATTCTTGGTGGTCACGGCGTTATGCAGGATCAGAGGCAGGCGCGTGCCGGACGGTACGATGTAATTTTTCTGCGCGGCTTGCGGCGCCGAGGCCGAATCCGCGGTGGGAGACGGCGATTGCATCGTCGACGTTTGCGCCGGCGCAGAACGCGGCGCCGGAGCCTGTGCAGGTCCAGCCGGCATTTGGGCGGCGAGTACGGCTGCGCTGCTCCATAATCCTGACGCGAATAACATCACCGGCAAGCTGATTTTCATGCGATCTCTCCGTTGCCAGCTTCGATGCGAGTCCACAACCCGGGGATGCCGCAATTATACGCCGGCTCGAAGGCGTTTTCGTTTTTGTAACGCAGGAGCCACAGTAGCCGCGCGGCTCCAACCCGCGGGCGGATTCTTGACACGCGCGGGGCCATTGACTTACTGTTTGCGTCACGATTCAGAGAATCTTTACTTAAAGCGAAACACCGATTCCAGCCCGGTGCGGTGGCGGTGATTGCACGATCAGATTCCGCGATCAGGTTCTGCGGTCAGATTCCGCGAACCTGGCCGGTACAAGGAGCAAGTTTATGAAAAAAATGCTGCTGATTCTGGGCCTGGCGCTATTGATTCCGGCTCGCGCTTCCTGGGCGCAGGTTTCCGGGCCGAATGACGCCGGCGTCTCGATGGGCCACGTGCACTTTCTGGTGCAGGATGTGGACGCGTGGGGAAAGTTCTGGACGGCGATGGGCGGAGTGCCCGGCAAGCTGGGGCCGAATGACACGTACAAATTTCCCGGCGTCCTGATCCTCGTACGCAAGGGCGACAATACCGGCCCGAGTGTGGGATCGGTCGTCGGACACATCGGCTTTCATGTGCCGGACACCAACGCAGCGATGGCCCGCTGGAAAGCCGCGGGGCTGAAAACCGAAGCCGGCCAAAATCCCGGACAGGGATTTGTCTGGACGCCGGGCGACGCGGTGCGCGTCGAGATCCTGGAAGACAAAACCCAGACCGTGCCGATCACTTTCCATCATGTGCACTTCTATCTCGCTGACGCTGCGGGAGCTTCTCAAGTGCTGGAGATGCAATCGTGGTACGCCAAAATGTTCGGCGCCAAGCCGGGAAAGCGCGGCCAGTTTGACGCGG
>Ga0209168_10000562_pt1 | contig 34593 bp, 34 predicted proteins | sample Coa_R1_FD_187156 | JGI IMG/M metagenome (GOLD analysis project Ga0209168, IMG submission 187156) | Surface soil microbial communities from Centralia Pennsylvania, which are recovering from an underground coalmine fire - Coalmine... | ecosystem: Environmental > Terrestrial > Soil > Unclassified ...
TCCGAGTGCGCGCACACCCCTGTGACGTCCGCGACCCGCACTCCGTCGACGATCTCTTTCGCGTCGTCCGTCGCGAATTTCGTGGTCTTGACATCCTGATCAATAACGCCGGAATCGCCCACCCGAATCTCCGCGTGGATGAGCTGCCGTATCCAGTCTGGCGAAACGTCTTCGCTACCAATGTCGACGGCACGTTCCTGATCACGCAGGCTGCATTAACCATGATGAAGCGTGGCGCGACCATCGTGAACAATCTTTCCATCGCCGCCACACGCGTCTTCCCCGGATCGGCAGCCTACAATGCCTCCAAGCACGCCGCGCTGGGTCTCACCGACACATTGCGAGAAGAACTTCGCGCGATGGGAATTCGCGTCATTGGACTACTGCCCGGAGCCACCGACACCGAGATCTGGAAAACACTATGGCCCGAAGCTCCTCGCAGGAAGATGATGTCCCCCGAAACTGTCGCGCAAGCGGTGTTGGAAGCCATCCTTCTTTCACCGAATGCCACGGTGGAGAATCTGGAAATCCTCCCGACCGCTGGCACTCTGTGAGTCATTCGTAGAAGAGTCCAGTCCGGATGATTCCTGAAGAGCGGCGCGCGACGCTCTCCTTTCCATGGCTTTCCCGTCCGAGTACAATGGCGACCGTCAAATCAATCCCAGGAGAAAGCAATATGAAGAAACTGCCGTTTCTTGCCATAGGCCTGCTCTCGATCTGCTTCGTAATCCCCGCACACGCACAAGATGCGATGAAAAAGAACGCAGCCCCCAAGCCTCCCGATCCACCGGCCAAGGTGGTTCTTGATTCTTGGAACGATATCGGCCGCAAGCTCATCGCCATGGCCGAAGATTTTCCTGAGGACAAGTACGACTTTAAGCCCACTCCAGCACAGCGAAGCTTCGCTCAACAGCTGCTGCACGCGGCCGGAGCCAACTACTACTTCACCAATCCTGTGACTGGGGAGAAGGGCGCTATCGATGAAAACCCAAGCCGGGATAAATACAAAACAAAGGCGGACGTTGTGGCCTTCGTCAAGAAATCCTTCGCGGACGGCGCCGCCGCCATCAAGGCTAAAGGCGATAAAGGGATGAACGACCTTATCGTCGATCCCTTCGCCAATCAGCAAGTCAGGGTTTACGACATGGCCTACGGTTTTATCGAACACTGCGGCGAACACTACGGACAACTCGTCGGTTACTACCGTCTGGCAGGCTTGGTTCCCCCGGAGTCCCGTCCAAAGAAATAACCAGTGCACGGGCGGAGGTGGAGGTCGCGCATCATTTCGAAAGCACCTGCTGTTGAAATGGTCCGCCATGCTCCGCTTCCGCCGTTCCGTTTGTGCGGGCAGCACAGCGTCACCATTGAGGGCGCGATTGGCGCAGAGCGAATTACACGGCTACTCCAGACTCGTCTTCCCGCATCTAAACCACTGAGAAAGCGTTTTTATTGTGCGGCCCCAGATCAAGCTCGGACGAATTGCGGGCATCGAAATCGGTCTACATTACAGCTGGTTCGTCATTGCCCTGCTGATTGCGTTCTCGCTCGCCTCTCACTTTCATGCGGTCACACCCCAGTGGAACGAGGCCATGATCTGGACCGCCGCCCTCATTACCTCGGTCTTGTTCTTCGTCACACTACTTCTGCACGAACTGGCTCACTCCCTCGTGGCAAAGTCGCACGGCTTGCGGGTGCGGGCAATCACGTTGTTTGCGCTCCGAGGTGTCTCTCAGATCGAGTCTGAGGCCGGCGATGCCAAGACCGAATTCTGGATTGCAATCGTCGGACCTCTGACGAGCTTTGTGATCGGCCTGATCTGCATGGGAATCGTAAGGGCGACGGGCTGGTTGCCATCCAGCGAACCAGGAAATCCTGTCATCGCCGTTCTGTTGTGGCTCGGGTACATCAACATCGCCCTGGCCATTTTCAATATGATCCCGGGCTACCCGCTCGACGGCGGACGCGTGCTGCGCGCTATCGCATGGTGGATCACACACAACGCGGATCGTGCCACCCGAGCCGCTGCCCAGGTCGGGCAGGCAGTGGCACTCCTCTTCATCGTGTACGGCGTTTATCGATTTTTTGTCGGAGGTGGTTTCGGCGCGCTCTGGATGGCCTTCATTGGCTGGTTTCTATGGGACGCGGCGCGCGGCAGCTATCTTCAGGTGGGCGTTATGGCCGGATTGCGCGGACACACCGTAGCCGACGTCATGGAACGCGACTGCGCCAGTGTGGAGAGCTATCTCAGCGTTCGGGATTTCGTGGACGAATATCTTCTCCACAGTGGGAATCGCTGCTTCGTTGTCATGCAAGATCATCACGCGGCGGGTATTGTAACGGCTGATGATGTGAGGAAGGTGAGCCGCGATACATGGAGTCAGACTAGCGTCCAGAGCCTGATGCGGCCTCTGAGCGGCATCTTGTCTGTCACTCCGGAAATGCCGGTAGTGAAAGCTCTGGAATTGATGACGAGCAACCGGGTGGACGAGATGGCCGTCGTCTCCCAGGGTAAACTGCAAGGAATCTTCTCTCGATCGCAGGTCCTGCGATTCCCGCAAGTTTATTCCGGTCTTAAGCAATCCCATGATCAGGCCGCCTGACTCCGAGGGGGATGCGGCCTATTTCTTCGTCAGCGTGAAGTTTACCTGCGCTTGGGTTTCGATCTCGATCGGCTGTCCGTTGAGCAAATAAGGGCGGTACTTCCACTGGCGTACGGCGTCAATTGCTGAAGGCGCCAGAAGCGGGTGACCGCTGATCAGGGCAACATCGCAGACGGCGCCATCCTTACCAATCTCGATCGCGATGAGGACCTTACCTTCAATGTATTCGCTGCGCGCCTCCTCCGGATACTTGGGAGTTTGTTTCTGGATGATAAGGGCCTGCATGACTCCCTGCGATACCCGAACCCGTTTGGGAAGCGAGTCTGCGGGCGACTCCTGACAGAGATGCACCTGACCTACGATCGATTGCATCGGCGAAGAGCCGGGAGGGCCATCTCCGACGATCCCTCCTGCCAGAGGATGTTCGGGCAGACTGAAGTTGATCTGAACGGTGGTTTCAATTTCGACTGGCTGCCCGTCCTGCTCGTAAGGACGATACCTCCACTGCTTGACGGCCTCGATCGCTGCGGGCGCCAGCAGGGGATGTCCGCTGATCAGTAGCACACGGCGAATGTCACCCGATTTGCTAATGATCACGTTCAGAACCACCGCACCTTTTATGCGCGCCTGCCGAGCGAGCGGCGGATAGCTCGGGGCGACTCGTCGCAGGAGCAGGTTTTGTACAGTCTCGGGGGGAACTTGCACGAGCGCCGGAGGCGCATCCTGCGCGGATGCCACGAGAAGGAAAAAAAGCATGATAAGAACGCAGGACGGGAAGAAGCGCACGAGCACCTCCTTGCTACCCCCGGCCATTCTATTCTGGATCGTTTCGAGGCGTAGAACTTGCGCCAGGGATGTCATGGGGATCGGGTTCGCGTGTTGCGAGCGCTGCCACAAACCGCGTGATCGCGTCGAGCACGGCCTCCGGCTGATCACGCTGCGGCGAATGCTGACAATCCGGCAGAGTCAGCACTTCTACCGGCCCCCCACTCTTTTTGCGGATGGTTTCGACCTGCGCCATCGTTCCATACTGATCTTCAAGTCCTTGAATTACGAAAGTGGGGCAGTTGATTCGCGGCAGGTATTCTTCGATATTCCAGCTGCGGAAGTCGGGATGGAGCCAGATATCATTCCATCCCCAGAACGTACGCGCGGCATCGCGATGATGGCGGGCGAGAAGCATGGGCAAATTCGTAGTTTCGAAAGTCAGTTTGGCAGCCGCGATGCTGCAGATACTCAAGTCTTCGACGAAAACATGCGGAGCGAGCAGTACGAGTCCACGTCCGCGGTTGTGAGCTCCCGCATAAATAATTGCGATTGACGCTCCGTCGCTGTGGCCGATCAGGATGGGGTTCTCGATCCCTAGTTGGCGAAGAAGATCTGGCAAGACAGCCAGAGCTTCATCGTGCATGTAGCAGACGTTACGCGCTCCCTGCAGAACGTCGGACTGACCTGAGCCATAGCGAGAGTAAACCGTGATTGGGCATCTCGTTGCAGCCGCGACACGGCCAGGGAAGTCTCGCCAGTGGGAGACCGATCCGAGGCCTTCGTGCAGAAAGACAAGTTCGGGAAGCTTAGGATCGCCTGGTATGCGCAGGACTTCGAGGTTGCGTCCTTGAACACTGACTGTGCTGAATTTTCCGGCAGGCGGCGGATTGCTCATTGTCTTGGGAATGTCAGGTCGTCGAGCGCCGGGGGATACGGTTAATCCAGCAGGTTCCCGTGGAGCCCTTTCTGCATCGGAGCTTCAAGATATCGTAATCTATAGAGTGTGTTAGGAGGATTAGTGCGCTGCCCCCGGTGTGGTAACGAAAATCCGGCCGAGAACCGCTTCTGCGGCATGTGCGGGGCCACGCTACTCGCGCCGGTAGCAACGGCGCCTCAGCCGGCGCCAACACCGGCTGCACCGACACCCATTCGTACGGAGGCGGCCCCAGTGCGGAGTGCGGACCCACCGCGAACTCCCTCGCCTGCTCCGGTTACTCAAGAGGACGATCAGCCCTCGCCCTCAATCAGTGGACCGTCGTTTCTCGGGCTCGGGGACGCTGCACCTCGCCGTGCGGTTCAACGGACGCGGGACAGCCTGAGCATCAACCCGGGTCACGCGCACGGCTCAGGGAATCTCGACTACCTGCTCGAAGACGACGACGAACCGAAATCGGGAGCCTGGAAATACGTGTTGATTCCGGTTGCTCTCGCTCTGGCCGTCGGATTTGGTTATCTACGCTGGAAGGATCAGGGATTCGCATGGCTGAATCCCTCAGCAAAGAAGCCCGCCACTTCGACGGAAGTACCGGATACGACGACGAGCAGTTCGCCTGCTCCTGTTCCTGAGTCGGCGAGTCCCGCTCCGGCCGCTACGCCATCGATTACTCCTGATTCGCAGTCTCCGGCCGGTGGGTCGGCCCAGTCTCCCGCAGGATCAACTCAACCGCCTGCGAGCGGAACGGCGACTCCGTCGGGAGCCGCGAATCCGGCTGTGAACCCTGCTGCATCCGGAAATCCTGCGGCATCTGCTCCGGCTTCGAATGACACTTCTAAATCGCCGGACGCGACAACCGCCCCGACGAATTCCGACAAAGCGGGTGCGACACCTCCCAGAAAAGATCCTTCGGTCGATAAAACATCTTTGGCGGATAACGGGGACGACGCCGAAGATGCCTCTGCGCAGCCCCCAGCCAAACCAACTGCGAAAGCACCTGCGCCGAAGCCGCGTCCGGTGGTTCCATCGGCAGATCCGGTCACGGAGGCGCAGAAATATCTTTATGGACGCGGCGCTTCGCAGGATTGCGATCGCGGCTTGCGGTTGCTAAAACCTTCCGCGAACCAGGGGAACGCAAGGGCAATGGTAGAGATGGGTGCACTTTATTCGGCGGGATTGTGCACACCGCATGACCTTCCGACGGCTTATCGCTGGTTCGCAATGGCATTGCGCAAGGAGCCGGATAATACGAGTGTGCAGGCCGACTTGCAGAAGCTGTGGAGCGAGATGACACAGCCCGAGCGCCAGTTGGCTATCAAGCTTAGCCAGTAAACAGAGAAGGTTCTTTCTGCGCCAGATGCGCGCATCCAACCACCAGTGAGCTTGAAAACTTTTCGCAACCGATCTTCAACTCTTCTGTTTGCCCTGGCTTGCTTTGCGGGGCTGCTCGCGGCTCAGTCCGGTGACCAAAGCAGCAATCTTCCTTCGCAACATTCGATGGGAACGCGAAAGAACTCGGTGGGACTCCCGAATTTCGGTGAAGTCACTCCGAATCTGTTTCGCGGCGGTCAGCCTGGGGTTGATGGGCTCAAGACCTTGAAGGACATGGGGGTCTCCATTGTCGTCGACATGCGCAGTGGCCCGAACGATCACGAGAAAGCAGCGGTGACGAAGCTCGGAATGCAGTACGTTTCGATCCCCTGGCATTGCCCGTTTCCCACTGACGAACCCTTTGCCCGCTTCCTTAAAGTAATCGCGGAGAACCGCGACAAGAAGATATTTGTACACTGCCGGTTAGGCGATGATCGCACCGGGATGGCCATCGCGTCCTACCGCATGGCCGACGAGGGCTGGTCGGCGGATGAAGCTCTCAACGAGATGGAGAAATTCGGATTCGACTGGAAACATCATATGATCTGTCCAACCCTGGAGAGTTTTGAGAGAAGCTTTCCAGAGCGACTGAAGAAGGACGAAGCGTTCAAGGATCTGAAGGCGATCAAGACTGAGAAGTGATCTTCAAGTCGAAATTCGCGCCGCGTACAGAATCCCCACTTCTGGCAGTAATCCATCTGTCGCTGAATTGTTATACTTCGTCCTGCTCTTTTAGTTTGGCGATTACCCCGAAATCCTCCAACGTTGTGGTGTCGCCTTTCACCTCTCCATTGGTTGCGAGTTCGCGTAATAAGCGGCGCATAATCTTTCCACTCCGCGTCTTGGGCAGTGTTTCGGTGAATCGGATATCGTCCGGCTTGGCGAGCGATCCAATTTCTTTCGCCACCCACTTACGCAGCTCTTCTTTGAGTTCGTTGGTTGGTTGACGCCCCTGTTCGAGCGTCACGAAAGCCGAGATGGCCTGACCCTTGAGTTCATCAGGACGGCCGACGACCGCGGCCTCGGCAACGGCATCGTGCGCGACCAAGGCACTCTCGACTTCCATGGTGCTAAGGCGGTGTCCGCTGACATTCAGCACGTCATCGACGCGGCCCATGATCCAGAAATATCCGTCTTTGTCTTTGCGGGCGCCGTCGCCAGTGAAATACATACCGGGGATCTGGGACCAGTAGTTCTTCACGTAACGATCAGGATCGCCGTAGACGGTGCGCAGCATACCAGGCCACGGACGCTTGATGACGAGATATCCGCCGGAGCCGTCGGGCACGGAATTGCCTTCCATGTTGACGATCTCGGCGACGACACCGGGGAATGGCCGGGTCGCGGAGCCTGGCTTGGCTGCAATCGCGCCGGGAATTGGGGTCAGCATGATATGTCCGGTCTCTGTTTGCCACCAGGTGTCGACGATGGGACAGCGATTGCCGCCGATGGTTTCGCGATACCACATCCAGGCCTCGGGATTAATTGGCTCGCCCACGGTGCCCAGCAGGCGCAGGCTGCTCATATCATGTTTCCTGGGCCACTCGTCGCCCCACTTAATGAAGGTACGGATCGCGGTAGGAGCAGTGTAGAAAACGTTCACCTTGTGGCGAGCGATAATCGACCAGAAACGATCGGGCTCGGGAGTATTCGGAGCGCCTTCATACATCAGGCTGGTCGCGCCGTTCTGCAGCGGTCCGTAGACGATGTAGCTGTGGCCGGTGACCCATCCGATGTCGGCAGTGCACCAGTAGGTGTCTTCTTCCTTCAGATCGAACACTAGTTTGGTCGTGAGATAGGTGCCGACCGAGTAACCGCCCGTGGTATGTACGACGCCCTTTGGTTTGCCCGTCGTTCCGGACGTGTACAGGATGTAGAGCGGGTGCTCGGAGTCGAGGGGCTCGGCGGGGCAGACGTCTGAAGCCTTGGCCATCAACTCGTGCCACCAGTGATCACGTTCTGGTTGCATGTTGATTGGAGTGCCGGTGCGCTTGTAGACGACGACGTGCTTCACGCTAGGGCAGGACTTCAGCGCTTCTTCGACGGCAGGGAAGAGCTTCACCTCGGCGCCGCGCCGGTAAGATCCGTCTTGCGTGATGACCGCCGACGCCTGCGAATCGTGAATGCGGTCGATGAGGGCGTTGGAAGAAAATCCACCGAAAACAATGGTGTGAGGTGCTCCAATGCGGGCGCAGGCGAGCATCGCAATTGGAAGCTCGGGCGTCATCCCCATGTAAATGGCGACGCGATCTCCCTTTTTCACACCGAGCGACTTGAGAACGTTGGCGAACTTCTGCACCTCACGATGCAGTTGCTGATACGTCAAAACGCGGACTTCGCCGGGCTCGCTTTCCCAGATGATGGCGGCTTTATTCTTGCGCCAGGTCGCGACGTGCCGGTCGAGACAGTTGTGAGACAGGTTGATCTCGCCGCCGACAAACCACTTCGCCCACGGGCAATTCCATTCGAGCACCTTGTCCCACTTCTTGAACCAGTGCAGCTCGCTGGCGACGCGAGACCAGAACTTGTCGGGGTCGTCCACCGATTCCTGGTAGAGGCGCTCGTATTCGTCAAGGTTCTTGACGTGTGCCTGACGGCTGAATTCCGCGGGCGGCTCAAATTTCCGTTGCTCTTGGAGAATGGAATCGATATTGGTGGACTGCGTGTCGATGACTGCTTTATCGGCCATGTGGAACCTCAGCGTGGAGGAATCATTTCTTCGTTCTCTGAAAATCGGGCGAGCGATCGCAGGAGTTTATTCTACACAGAGAATTGCGAGATGTGATCGGAATCACGGGAGGCTTCGCTTGAATTCGGGCTTCGGACAAGGCATCCCAGCCCGTTTTTCTAGACCGCCGAGGGCAATGTGGCTCACGAAGGGAATCGAGTCGATTTGTAGTATCGACGGGTTCTTTGTTTCTTGCCTACGCTGGCTGCTGCTGGGTCATGCAGTGCATCGCTCCGAGTCCCCAGATGAAATCTCCGGAGTAGACAGGAACGATTTCACGGGTGGGGAAGAGTTCGGCCAAGGTGTTCAGAGCGATACGGTCGTTGGAGCAGTTGAAGACTGGCGCGAGGATGACTCCATTGGCGATGTAGAAATTTGCGTAGCTGGCGGGCAAGCGGCGACCCTCGAAAACAACCGGCTGCGGCATAGGCAGTTCGATGATAGTCAATTGTTTGCCGTCCTGATCGCGGGCCGATTGCAAGCGGCGTAGGTTCGCGCGCAACGGCTCGTGATTCACATCTTTCGAGTTGGGCTCGACCATGGTGATGACTGTATCTTTGCGGACGAATCGAGTCAGGTCGTCGACGTGGCCGTGAGTGTCGTCGCCGAAGATGCCGCGTCCCAGCCAGATGGTGTGCGGCGCGTCCAGATAATCGGCGAATGCCTTCTCGTAGTGGACGCGGGACATATGCGGATTGCGCTCCTGCTCCTTGCTGAGCAGGCATTCTTCGGTTGTCAGGATTGTACCGGCGCCATTGACATCGATAGATCCGCCTTCGAGGACCATCGGCTGGCCGAGTGAATGCGCTCGAACTGCGTGGACGTGGGCGGCTTTGGCCATGTGTCCGCCAATCTTGTCGTCGAGACGCCAGTTGGAGTATTTCGCCCAGGCATTGAAGCGGAATTTGAGGGCGAACGACTGCGGCGCTGGCCGCGCCGCCAGACGGCTGGGGGCGGCCGTCCCCACATCAGACCCGACATGCGTCGCTTTCAAGAAGATGCAGCCCGAGTCGCGCAGCCAAACACGGTTCGTCGGCCAGCGATGGAAGCGGATGTTGTCTGAGAGTGCATTGGCGCGGTCGAGCATTTTTCGCGCTTGTCTTGCCGCGCGGACGTCGTTCACTATCAGTTCCACGCGTTCATGCTTTACCAGATTGCGAATGATCTCGGCGTAGACCCAGGGGATGGGTTCGAACTTACCAGGCCAGTCACCGTGATAATGGGGCCATGCCAGCCAGGTCGCGGCGTGGGGCTCCCACTCGGCAGGCATGCGATATCCAAGGATGCCTGGAGTCGATGTGGGCTTTCTTAGGGGCTTACTTTTTCTTCTTGTAGATGGCGGCATAGCACTCAAGGGTTTTGATTCTGGGCGGAGGGTGGATCTTGTACGCGTCTGTCAGGAGATAGGTCCCGGCGATCTGCTCCATGCTCACCTGAGGCACGAACGTTGGCATTTTTTCATCGCAACTTTTGTCGCGCGATACGCTGACTTCCAGTGGCTGGGTTCCGTCGAAGTATTTCGGATCGATCTGGGTCGTACCCAGGCTGGAGAACATCACCTTCACATATTTTTGTTTCGGGTTGGGTGTTTCGAGAACGATGATCTCCTCATTGAGCGTGTCAGACGCAGCCTTGGAAGCGTGGTGCATGAAATCGTAGCCGACGATTTTGCCGGTGAGTTTCGCGGTTCGGGCAGTTGAGAGGAGGGCGAAGGCGATGATGAAAACAGCCGTTAGCAGCGCTTTTTGGTAGTGTCGCAAAGGAGTTTCCTAGTCGAGCAATCGGCTGGTGATTGGAGCGTAGCTGTCGATCCGGCGATCCCGCAAGAACGGCCAGTTTCGGCGGATATCTTCCAGCGCCTTCATATCCACTTCGCCGACGAGGATTTCCTCGCGATCGTGCGAAGCTTCAGCGAGCACCCGGCCGAAGGGATCGCAGAAGAACGATCCGCCCCAGAATTCAAGGCCTTGACCGGGTGCAGATTTTCCGCGAATGTTTCCCGTCTCGAACCCAACGCGGTTGACAACTGCGACGTAAACTCCATTAGCGATCGCATGGGCGCGCTGAATCGTCCGCCAAGCGTCGTGCTGCGCTACGCCGAACTCGGCTTTTTCCGCCGGATGCCAGCCAATCGCCGTGGGATAGAACAAGGTCGAAGCGCCCTGTAAAGCCGTCAGGCGAGCGCCCTCCGGGTACCACTGATCCCAGCACACGAGCGTGCCGAGTTTTCCTATGCTGGTGTCGAGGGCGCGGAAGCCGAGATCTCCGGGAGTGAAGTAGAACTTCTCGTAGTAGAGCGGGTCGTCGGGAATATGCATCTTGCGATACAAACCGCGCAAAGAGCCGTCCCTGTCAAAAACTGCTGCCGTGTTGTGATAGACACCAGCGGCCCGCTTTTCAAAGAGCGAAGCGATCAGAACGACGCCATTCTGACGCGCTGCAGCGGCGAGTTTTTCGCTAGTCGGCCCGGGAATGGGCTCGGCGAGATCGAACAGGGCATGGTCTTCGCGCTGGCAGAAATACTGCGTCTGAAAGAGTTCTGGCAGGCAAACGACATGCGCGCCTCTTCCTGCGGCATCCGCCGTACGGCTCAATGCCTTCGCAAGATTCTCTTCCGGTTCCGGACCGCAGGACATCTGAATGAGGGCTACGCGAAATTTCTCGGCCGCCACGCTCAACCTCCGCGATCAATATAGCAGGAAGAAACGCGGTCAGCCTTCAGCCGTGGGCATTTGCCAGGAGAATTTCGCAATCCGTTAGCCGAATTAAGTATGAGTTTGTCGATGCTCCGCGAAAACTCGAGCCAAGCGCGGGTTCGCCGATGTCAGCCTTTCGAGGCGGAGGGTTACGTCCTCCGAAGCACCCGAGCGAAGGATTGCTTCGATGGCACCCTCCGCGTTGAGCGACTCGGTTTGCACCAACTCGAGCAGGAAATCAATTGCCGCATCCTGACGAGTGAGAGAGATGGCCGATAAAAGTACGGACCGAAACCACGGGTCAGAAGTTTCGCCGAGCCGGTCGCGCAAAACTTCAAAGCTTTCAAAGGAGTGAGTCCCCGCAATGGCGAGAGCCGCTTCACCCGCGGAGTCATCACCGGTAGCAAGGAACCCAGCGAGCCAAGGAAGAGCACTAACACCTTCCAAGTGCAGGACGCCACTGTAGCACGCGCCCAAGACCTCGGGTTCGTCATTGCCGAGAACGGATCTCAAACGGAGCAACAGAGACGCCGCAGGAGTTCCTACCTGATCGATGGCCCGAACCACTTCGGCGCGTACAGCTTTGTCTTTGTCCGCGAGCAGGTCGATCAGGTGTCCCAGGAGCGCGCTTTCCGGCAGGCTGCGGCATTGCACCAGCGCTAGCGCACATGTACTGCGCAAGGTGCCGGCGGTATCGGAGCGACCTCCCCAGACCGGCTCCATCTGGATATGGCGCATGCCTCGTAGGAAGATTTCGGCGTCCTGTAACTCGAAGCCCGCTAGGGCGCGGCTGATAGCATTCTTTGCCCAGCATTGTGCATCGGTTTTCTCAGGATGCTCAAAGAAGCGGTCGAATGCCTTGAGCAAGTCGGGGATCAGATCTTGCAGGTTGAATTCCCGTACCAAGTCGGCTGCCTTCGCCGTAATGAAATTGTTTTTGCTGGCAAGGCCTTTGCGCAGAGGCTCAGGCCGCGACTCCGGCGGAGTCTGGCGGACCGCCTCAAGCTCGGCGATCTGCTGCTCGAACTGTTTCTTGCCTGACACTCAGGCAGTGTAACGCCCGGAGTGGGCGGCGTGTAAGACGATGACTTGGAGTTCCAGGATGGAAGACCCGGGTCGCTCGCCGGAGAATGCATTCGTTCCTACACGAGGCGTTCTCGCGGCGTGGCATCACTCTTTGTGATTCCTGTAGAGTATTCATTCGGGGAAAACATAAGTTGGCTTGGAGGCACGTCTTGAAACACGGCAATCATGGCAATTCACATGGACAGCAGAGCGCAGGCGGGGAAGGAGTCGACCGCAAGCTGCATAACCCGATTGAGGACAGGCTAATTCCGCTCGAACCTTTGGATCTGGGCAAGATTTCGTCGATCGATAGTCTGGTACGCGCCATGGCCAAAACCGCATTTACGGGACGCCAACTTGGCGAAGCTGCCGACGTCCTCGAAGCCATGGCGCTCGACGATGACGCATTCGTCGTGATGACTCTGGCCGGGGCTATGACGGTGGCCAAGCAGGGGCTGATAGTTGCTGAGCTCATTGATCGCGGCATCGTGAATGCGATTGTTTCGACGGGCGCACTTATGGCGCATGGCCTCGTCGAGGCTACGGGGCGGGCGCACTTTCGGGCGAATCCTGAAGTTTCGGATGAGGAACTCTACGAGCAGGGGTACAACCGTGTCTACGATACATTGGAGCCTGAGCAGAACCTCGACGATGTCGAGGAAGTAATGTCGGCGGTGCTTGAGGCGTGGGACCACAATGAAGTCATGTGTTCCTACAAGCTGAACCATGCCATCGGCGCATATCTCTCAAACCATGCGAAGGATCAACGGGGAATTCTGAAGTCGGCGTACGAGAAAGGTGTGCCGGTCTTTGTGCCGGCTTTCAGCGATTCAGAAATGGGTTTAGACACAGCGCTGAATAACCGGCTGCGGGAGTCTACGGGGCGGCATAAGATCCGCTTCGATCCATTCGAAGACTTAGAGCACTTTGCCGCTACGCTGCTGCGGCAGAAGAAGCTGGGCATTTTCACTATTGGCGGGGGCGTGCCGCGGAACTGGTCGCAACAATTTGGACCGTTCTGCGAGTTGCGCCATCGGCGTTTGGGTGAAAACATCCCGTTGAAGCGTTATCACTACGGGCTACGCATCTGCCCGGAGCCGGTTTACTGGGGTGGCCTGTCGGGTAGCCCCTATAGCGAGGCAATCTCGTGGGGCAAGTTCGTCCCGCCGTCAGAAGGTGGGATGTTTGGCGAGGTCTTCGTCGATGCTACCGTGGGCTTGCCGATTATCGTGGCGGCTGTGATCGAGCGCTTGGACAAAGCGAAGAAGAATTCCAGAGGGAAGACTGCCAAGGCTGTTAGTAAACGTTAATTTTGCCCGTTACTGGCTAGGGCGTGAGCTAAGCTAACCCGAGACTTCGGCGGTGTCCTGCGTCTCTTCCGACGACGGAGAGCTGCTCTTGATGCGGCGATACATGGGTGCAAGTATGCTATTTTCAAGTACTTCCGTCTCTGCCTGAAACCAATCCTGCAATTCCTGTCCTTCGGCCTGTCCCCGTGTTTCGTACAGCTGCTGGGCGCGAGAGCGGACCTTCCGCTCTACCATCTGCATCATAAGCGCCTGCTGCTTCTTCCTGCGTGTCTCGATATCCACTTCCCAACCTTTCCTTATGTTCTGACCTGTATATGGGTTTGATTCGAGATCTATGATAACTGATTCGTGTTAACAAAAGATTACATCGGTCTTATCGTAATGATTACCAAAGTGCTACATCAGGCGGCGAGAAATAACGCCCAAAGCCTCAGCATTATCATAGGTTTACAGGATTAGAGGCCGGAGCTTGGGCGGAAAAAGGGAAGCTCTAGTCGAAGATCAGAACGGCAGAAGCAATTACAGTCGTCCACAGGGCGCGCTTGTCGCCAACGGCAGACTGGGTGACATTGGCAGTCCGGACGATCTTGTTGGATAGCCGGTAGATCTGCTTCTTTTCGTCCCAGGAGCGGTCAGGGTCGAACTCCACGTTGAGGGTCGTAGCCAGCATTTCTGCGGCAAGTTCTTCGGCATATTCCCCGGCCGCATCTTCGGTTTCGCCGAAAGAATGGTGTTCGCTGAGATATCCATAGGTATTGCGATCGGCTGGAATGGCTACGCCGATTGATGAAGCCAAAAGACGGTGCGGCTCGCGCGTCGAGTTCTCGGCGACGACGGCAAAGACAACTTCTCCCGGATGGAGGTACTTGACTCCTTCTTTGCGCGCTAGCAGTTTGCAGTTTGGCGGGAAGATGGAAGACACGCGCACCAGATTTTGCGCCGCGATGCCGGCATCGCGTAATGCCAACTCAAACGAGGTGAGACGTTCACGGTGTTTTCCCACGCCTTTGGTGAAGAAAATCCGTTTCGGAACCATGTCTTTGCCCAATTCGCGGTCCTCCGCAGCAGAGAGATTTTGAATGTTAAGAATGCACAATCTAACACATTGCTTTGTAAACGAAATATGAATTTCAGGGAAGAACCAAGAAAATTGCGGGAGGAATGCTGTCACCTCCCGCAACCTTTTGCAATGCAGAAACAGCGGTGTTACTTGGCGGCTTTGACTGAGCTCACCGTGATGACGTCGTCTTTCTCGGTTCCGGTGACGGTGGCGTTTGCGCCAGCCTGTTTGTCGAGTGTGTCGAGAGCGGCTTTATCGGTGGCTTCGAGCGTGTAAACCTTATCGCCCACAACGAGGGCGTATTTCGATCCTTTGGTTATGCAGGCCCGAGTGCAAGTGGCTGCATCACCCATGTGTTTTTTTCCGCACATGGCATCACTGACCGTTCCGGTATATGTCTTGCTCGCGGCGAAAGAGAAGACCGCCAAACTCGCAATCATCAAAAACGTTGCGAGCAGATACCCAGATTTCTGAAGCCCAGCTTTCCGAAGTCCGACATTCATCACAGAATCTCCTTTATGTGTGTAGGCTGGCTCAGGGAGCGACGCACGTCGCCCAGCCCCTGCAATTAAGGATGCTCCGGCGCAAAGGAAGTTACAAGTCAGCCATGAAAATGCGGAGACACGCGAGCGCGCGTCTCCGCTTTTGGTGCCCGGATTGGATGAGGGGAGGGCCCGGGCAAACTCGAAAAATCGGAAAACTCGATACGTTCAATCTTCGTGCTTGGCCAGAGAAGGGAAAGCTTGAGCCCGCTGGCCAGCCTGTCTCTGCAAGGCTGACCGATTTGCGGCACAGTGTAACAAGGAAACCTTTTTTCCCAAACAACAAAATGTTGCGAAACTCAACAGAACCAGAAGGGCCTACGTAGACTACCCCGCAGAGAACTGAATCAATACTTCATTCCGATTTTGTTCCAAAATCCGAACAAGCCGGCGTGTCAGGAAAGATCGAGGCCCTACTTGGGAGCCTTTGCAGAGTAGATGAGGTCGACGTCAACAGTCTTATCTCGCGCATTAGCAGTTACATGCGAGGCAACATCCCAATCAAGATTGGCCGGCAGCAACTTGTGGGCGGCAGGCAGGAATTCGCTCAGATACGTCGCATCGTAAACTTCTCCCTGGCGAATTTTCCAGAGATTCCGGAGCTTGCCATCCAGACTGTTGTCGAGTCCGCGAAATTCCAGGTCGCCCATGTGGAAAACTGGTCCCTCTTTCACGCCCAGACGTATCACCACCGTCTTACTGGAATCGTCAAAGTCGACGTCGGCCTTGATAGCCGCCGTCACGTAGCCGCGCGATCCGTAGAGCTTCTGGATGTCTTTTATGTTGTCGGCCAGGCGGACGGTGTTGGAGATCTCTCCACTCTGAGCGCGAACCATCTTCTGCAGAATGTCAGTGGAGAATTCATGGTTGCCGGACCACTCCAGTCCTTTTAGCTTGTACTGATCCCCGGGAGTGACAGCAAAGGTGACGTCCACAATAGTGAGGTTGCGAGGGCCCTCCTCGTTTTCCGCAGCCGGCTTCTTCACGATTTTCGTCTGCGGAGGACCGAAGCTCGCCTTGAGGTATCCCCGTGCCAGGTAAACCGGCGTGAGTTGATGCTGTACCAGCGCACTCAGAACTGTGCGCGAATATTCCGTATCACGGACGCGTTGTGACGCCGCTTTCAGAGCTGGCAGTTCGGCGTCGCTGGCTCCCACGAAATTCACATCCCGGATCTGAATCAGGACATCGGCTACCCGGTACACGATCGAGTCGACCGGACCATCCTGTTTGCCGGTGCGCTCGTACTCAACGTGGCCCGGGATCGAGTTCTCGACCAGCAAGGCTTGAAGTACATCGGAGACCAGGTCCGCCAGACGCCCGCTAAGAGGCAGTTCTCCGTTGAACAGAGGCGCGCTTTCCTGGATGCGTTTGAGGAGCTCATCGTCAGTGAACCAGACGAAATCTTCGAAGCGCACGGGAACAAACTTCTCGATCTCGGTGACTTGCAGTTCAAGTTTGGTGCCTGCCGAGGAATACGAGTAGGTGTAGGCAACGTCACTAAAAATTCCGAAGGCGCCCAGCCGTGTGGCGGCTCTTTTGAAATCGTCTTCGGTCACCACAGTGCCCATTTGCAGCCCGCTTGCCGCTATGATCTGGCTCTCCGAAAACCGTTTGTTTCCGATGACCTTGATAGAGGTCAATTGGCGTTCGGCAGCCGGCGCTTGTAAAAACGGCTTCTGGGCGAATGCTACTCCGCCAACGTTGGAAAGAATCAACGAAGCAAGCAGTACGAGTAGCAGGAGGCTTCGGTTCGCCTTCATCATCGGATGGGAACTTGTTCTAATTCTTGCGCAGATTTGTGCTTCACTGCAATCTCGATGAACGCCAGGGCGGCGCGGCTCAGGGCTTTATCTTTCCGGAAGACGAGTGCAAGGTCGCGCCGCACTTGAGCGTCGGCAAGGCGCACGGCGGCCAGCACCTTGGCGCGAACGTCCTCCTCTACATTCGACTTCGCAATGAAACCGATGCCCACGTCGGCGGCTACAAACCGCTTCAGCAGTTCGCTGGAATCCAGTTCCATGGTGAAGTTCGGTTTGAGACGGCGCTCGTGGAACAGTTGCTCGATTGCGTCTCGTGTGTGTCCTGCCTTGGGAACGATCAGCGGATATTTGCTGGTTTCGGCGATGGGGACGGACTTCACCTTTCCCAAAGGATGCTGTGGCGGCGCGATCAGGATCAATTCGTCTCGATGAATCAGTACAACGGTCAAACGGCTGTCGTTGACGGGAAGGGAAACGACGCCGAAATCGACTGAGTTGTCGATGATCGATTCCAGAATCTTGGCATAGTCGGCCCGCTTGATATTCACCGACACGTCTGGGTACTGTTTTTTGAAGTCAGCAAAAACGTAGGGCAGGATGTGCAAACAGGTGCCTTCGTTGGCACCGACGATGATTTCGCCTCGCGGCACGCGCTCCATCTCGGCAATGGAAACCATCATGGCCTTGCGGGCGTCCAGCGTCTCTTCCACGTACTTCAGAAAAGCTTTACCGGCTGCCGTGAGCGAGACTTTACCGCCGGAACGGTCGAACAGCTTGGCGCCGACCTCTTCCTCGATGCCACGGATCTGCGACGAAATCGCCGGCTGCGTGCGAAAACGCTTTTCGGCCGCCCGCGAGAACGAGGCGTGACGCGCTACTTCGAGAAACGTTTCGAGCTGGTCGAAGTCCATTCTGTGTTATCGGCCTTCAGCGCTGAGCTATCAGCCAACCCACCATCTGGGCTCGCGCGAAGACTGGAAGGTGAAAGCTGATAGCTGAGAGCTGATAGCTTAAGTATAAAGTCCGGTTATCCGTCCTATAAGAACAATCGAATTGCCAGCATATGAGGCTGGCATTAGACTCGTCGGTCTGCTCAACGCGACCGATTGTAGCAGCCTGCCCGCCTGCAGGAACTCCACAACGTTCGCTTACGGATTGACGACCGCGAAGGAACCTTTATGCCTGACGCCAAGACTGTTCTCGAGTTTGCGAAGAAGCACGACGCCAAGATTTTTGATTTACGCTTTACCGACATCCCTGGATTGTGGCATCACGTCTCCTATCCCATCGAGCAATTGACGGCAGCGACGTTTGAGGAAGGCTTCGGCATTGACGGCTCCTCGATCCGGGCCTGGGCGGGCATTCATGAGAGCGACATGCTGCTCAAACCGGACGCGAACTGCCATCTTCTCGATCCCTTCACCGAGGTGCCGACGCTGGTGCTGGTTTGTGACGTGGTGGATCCGGTCACAAAGCAGCGTTACGACCGTGATCCGCGCTACATCGCGCGCAAGGCTGAGACGTACCTGGCGGAATCGGGCATCGCGGACACGGCTTACTTCGGCGCCGAAGCGGAGTTTTTCATTTTCGACAATGTCCGCTTCGATCAGCGGGAGAATTACGGCTTTTACTACGTCGATGCCGAAGAGGGACGTTGGAATTCTGGCAGGGAAGAAAACAATCTCGGATACCGCCCGCGATATCGCGAAGGCTATTTCCCGGTTGCACCTACGGATCATTATCAGGATCTGCGCTCGGAAATGGTTCTCACCATGCAGTCGTGCGGCATGGAAGTGGAATGTCATCACCACGAAGTTGCGACCGGAGGCCAAACCGAAATCGACCTGAAATTCGATTCGCTGCTGCGGTCCGCCGACAAAATGCTGCTTTTCAAGTACATCGTCAAGAACGTGGCCAATCGGAATGGCAAGACGGTTACCTTCATGCCGAAGCCGATTTTTGGCGATAACGGCAATGGCATGCACACGCACCAGTCGCTATGGAAGGCGGGCGAGTCGCTGTTTGCCGGGGATGGCTACGCCGGTCTTTCACAGCCGGCATTGTGGTACGTCGGCGGCCTAATCAAGCACGGGCCGGCGCTTTCGGCGATCATTGCGCCGACGACGAACTCGTACAAGCGGCTCGTCCCGGGATTCGAAGCGCCAGTGAATCTGGCGTATTCGCGAAGGAATCGATCGGCGGCCTGTCGCATACCAGTGTATTCAACTTCCACGAATTCCAAGCGGGTGGAATTTCGTCCCCCGGATCCCAGTTGCAATCCTTATATGGCTTTTGCCGCGATGTTGATGGCGGGGCTAGATGGAATCGAGAACAAAATGGATCCTGGACCGCCTCTGGACAAAGATATCTACGAATTGGACCCCGAGGAGTTATCGAGCATTCCATCGATGCCCGGATCGCTCGAAGACGCTCTCGATGCTTTGCAACGCGACCACGCGTTCCTGCTCAAGGGAGATGTCTTTACCGAGGAGTTGCTGCGAACCTACGTGGATTACAAACGATCAAAAGAAGTCGATGCCGTCCGTTTACGACCGCACCCGTACGAGTTTGCGCTGTACTACGACATTTAACGCGAGGGCCGACCGACATGAGTCCATTCGCCGACCATATTGGCCGGTTTGGGCTACATACTCTTGTGATCGTGGCCTCGATCATGTATTGCTGGGGAACTCTTGACTGGAAGAGGAGTAATCCAACAGCCCGGGTCCGGCTGCTTTCGATTTTAGGACTGCTTGTTACCGCTGCCCTAATGCTTCTCGCGATTTGGCCAAGCGCTTACAGTTCGCCAGCAATCATCAGCATCCCAGGCCTGTTTGTTTTCGCCCTAGCCCTATTCTGGCCTGCCCCCATTTGGAAACTTCCTAAACTGAGAATTTATTTGAACGGTTGCGTATTAGCTTCGGGGCTGTGTTGGATGTTTCAGATCTACTGGGAAGTGACAGCTTACGTGCGGTAGGCGCAAGCAGTTCCTTTTGCTGCCTGCAGTGTAGGCTTTCCCTGCTGATGATTGTTCCAAAGCACGAGTTTGCGCGGTAACAATATTTGAGGTTCCTCACATAGCCTCAGTAAATGCACACGCACTCTGCCGGTTCGCACATCGAGCACGTCCCGAGTTCGGTGATTCCAGTCACCGCCTTAACAGAGAATGTTAAGTCCGCTGACTATTATTGCCGGAAGCTAGCTCAGAGTCCGTGTGGGAGGTGCAAGTCACTGAAGTTTGCCTGTTGAAACGAGAGCACTTCTGGAGGGTGTCTGGAGTTTTGATCCCCCAGGCCTTCGGCAGTCCACCTGCAATATCAATCGCAGGTGAGTCCTTCGTGACAGAGCCGAATTTTGTAGATTAAGGAGATCAAGAACGTGCGCAAGCAGAAAGGTTTTTCGCTGATCGAACTTCTCATTGTTGTAGCCATCATTCTCATCATTGCGGCCATTGCAATTCCGAACCTTCTCCGCGCGCGCATGGCGGCGAATGAGTCGTCGGCGGTAGCGACAATTCGAACCATCAATTCCGGGGAAGTAACGTACAACTCCACGTATCCAAGCGTCGGATTCGCTCCTGCCCTCGTGAACCTGGGGGGTGCTCTGGGCGCGGCTTGCACGCCGAGCTCGACCACTGCTTGCCTGATTGACTCCGTGGTGGCCAATAACGGCAACCCGGCCGGAGGCGGTAAGAGCGGCTACAACTTCTCGACTGGCGCGGGTACGGTTGCGGGCGGGGTGAATGTCGGTTTTACGGCTTTAGCCGTACCGATCACAATCAATCAGACCGGCATTCGCGCTTTTTGCTCGGAAGAAGACTCGGTGGTTCGAGTCGATCCGGCTGGCGCTTGCGCGAACACCGAAGCTGGAGTGCTTACGTTCAATCCGCTGAATCAATAGGTAGTTCGGACGCTGCAGTCCAAACAAGAACCCCACCCTTAGAACCGTGCGAAGGGTGGGGAGACTTGTTTTCATACCAGGTTAAAGAATTACTTCAATTGCTTCTCGATCGCCTCGGTCACATCCTTCGAATCGGGAGTAACCGCGGGCTCGAATCGCTGCACCACATTTCCGTCGCGATCGACCAGGAACTTGGTGAAATTCCACTTGATATCTCCTGTGATCCCTGCGCCAGTCTCTTTTGTGAGATAGGCATAGAGTGGCGCTTGGTCTTCGCCTTTCACGGAAATTTTGGAATACATAGGGAAGGTCACGTTGTATTTCCGCGAACAGAAAGTCTTGATTTCCTCGTTGCTCCCTGGTTCCTGCGCGCCAAAGTTGTTGGCAGGGAAACCGAGAATGACGAATCCCTGGCTCTTGTATTTTTCGTAGATGGCCTCGAGTGCGCTGTATTGAGGGGTGTAGCCGCAGCGGCTGGCCACATTAACGATCAGTACCACCTTACCCTTGTAGTCGGCCAGAGGGGCCGGTTTGCCGTCAATCGAGTTCAACGTGAAGCTGTACAAGCCTGATCCAGCCACCAGCGATGTCGCCATAGTCAGTAACGCTCCGATCAAGAAATACTTTGCCACATGTTTCTTTAACAACGAAGTCATTGCAGCTCCTGTGTTTGGAGTTTAAGTGCGCAGGGGGTGGATTGAAGATACGGAGGCGGCGATGCGAATGCAACTGGGGAAATGTGAAATCTCGAAGCAGGGTCGTGAGCGGAGCAACTAGATAGCAGTTCGCACCGAATTCTCTTTCAAAGGGCGATCCATGAGTCGCATGCGTTTTGAGAGGACAGGCTCGGTCATGTGAGTAGAAACCGTTTCGCACCCGCTCACGGTCAGCAACTCCGTCCCCATGGCATCGAGTGCCGAATTGGAGCGACCGAGAACCATCAGCAAATATTTCTGCGCTACGGGCCTGTCGGCTGGGTGGATCAATGCCCACCAGCGCCGAACTGATTCCTGAACTTCAGCTTCGCTCTTTTCTCCAACGACTAGGGCGTCAATTAGGCGGTAGACCTTGCTTTTAATCGCTTGATACGAGACAGAAATCTCTTGGGGCATAGGGTTCTAGGTTTTCCTGTACTACGGGTAAGTGCAATCCTTCCACCAAACCCGTAGGTCCAAGTTCCAACGGGCTTTAGAGGGATTCGCACAGGGTTAAACGTACGATGAATGGAAGAATTTCACGCTAGAATATGAATTCTGGAAGAATTTTGACATTTCCGCGGTTTCCGCTTTGAACCCGCCTCACGTCTCCGCAACGCGTTACAATGTTGCGCTCTTCGTAACCAGCACTCGATCTGCTTCCGCGCCGCCACGAGAGGGCCGGATCGATGCCGCTCGTGTGCCGATTCCACCCGATTTGTGGAGGCGAAATGAGGAAATGGGCGTTGGCTGTAACGCTCCTGGTATTAAGCTCACTTGCGCTCGCGCAGACCACTGGATCCCTAAGCACGTCTGAGAGTCAGCAGCAACCCAGTTCCCAAACCACTTGGCACGACGCTGGGCCGAACGATCGGATGTTCTTCCCCAAAGACATGTTCTGGGGATGGGCCCAATTTGACCTTGCCCCTCCACACAATGAAATCGATCCCAACTTGTGCGCGGGCAACTCCTACGTTTACGGAGGCGCGAATGCGCCTTGCAACATGTTTGCCCGCTACATGCTTTCGGGAATTCTGGAGGTGCGTCCCTTTGGACATGGACCACTCCGACGTTTCATGGTTTTCGGAGCGCCCGCTTTCCTCTTTGGGAAAAACGTTCCAAAGACCCTTTACACATGGTCCCCGGATGCGATCGGCATTGAGCATTCCTGGGGAGCAGGAATCTATCTCACCAGGGGCTTCGAATTCCGCGTCACGCAACATTTCCTCTTCGATCGCCTGGGCGCACGCGACAAGAATCTGGGTATTGCCGATCTGGGAAATAACGGGCCATGGGGACGCTACATGAGCCTGGGGGTACGCAAGACATGGGGGACCCGCCGCTGGTAGTCCTGTTCCAGCGGGTGCCGCCTACGCGGTGACTGGGACCTGAGGCCGCGTCAGACGACGAACAACCCAGACAATCAAGGCGATGAACGCTCCCAGAATGACGAAAGGCAGTCCGAAAATCAGCAATAGCCAGACGGAGCCTGTGAAGGTGGTAACATCGCCCTCAACAGAGGCGTTGGGATCGCGCCGGATGTGACCGCCAAAGACGGTAATGTCGTGAACGGTCGATCCTTTGTCGAGCCGGACGTCACCGCCGAAACTGGTGGTGTCGGCGCCCACGTCTCCCGACTCCTCAACGTAAATACTGCCCCCGAAGGTCGTGACGTCGGCGTCAACGTGACCTCGGATTCGGACGCTGCAGCCAAAACAGGTGACCTCGTTGACCTGCTCATCGGGACCCACAACGATGTCGTGCCCGAACTGCGTACGATCATGAGAGCCATCGGCAAATGCTGGTGCGCAAAAGGCGGCGATGCCAAGCAAGGAGATCAAGAGTCGGCGTGAAAGGAACCTCATTCCGTCCTCCATTTCCGGGCGGATGCCTCGGGAAGCAGTAGGTAATTATCCCACAAGGCGCAAGAGCATATCTTCTGGCCTTACTCGTACCAGAAATCACCTGCGGTAGTGATCAAGATCACCCTTGCTTCCGTACGATGTGGATACAGTGGCGGAGCGATGCTGGACTCCACCTAGGTTCACTTTTATCGAACAAAGTCGGAATCGGTGAGGAAATTCGCAACAGGCGCCGCGATAAATTCTTTATAATTGTTGGTTTTTCAACCGGGTGCAGATTTTCGTAATAGCGGAGGTTTTTCATGGCGGGCTCTTATAACGGCGTAGCGATCCCAGCGGATGGGAAAAAAATCGTTTATGCGAATGGCAAGTACGATATTCCCAATAATCCGATCATTCCCTTCATCGAGGGTGACGGCACGGGCCGTGACATCTGGAAGGCTTCGTTGCGCGTGTTCAACGCAGCCGTGGAGAAAGCCTACAAGGGAAAGCGCAGGGTGGCATGGTACGAAGTGTTCGCGGGGGAAAAAGCCAAAGCGAAGTTCGATAACTGGCTGCCTGATGATACCGTCGAAGCCATTCGCGAATTTCGCGTCGCCATCAAAGGGCCATTGACGACCCCGGTCGGCGGGGGCATCCGCTCGCTGAACGTCGCTTTACGCCAGATCCTCGACCTTTATTGCTGTGTACGTCCGGTAAAGTACTACAGTGGCGTGCCTTCGCCTGTGAAGCATCCCGAGCGCATGGACGTTGTCATTTTCCGCGAGAACACCGAAGACGTTTACGCGGGAGTCGAGTGGGAGCAGGGAACTGCGGACTGTGCTCGCCTGATCGAGTTCCTAAACAAGGACATGCTGAAGGGCGGTAAGAAGCAGATCCGGCTCGATTCAGGCATCGGTATCAAACCGATCTCTGTCACGGGTACGAAGCGACTGGTACGCATGGCGATCCAGCACGCTCTCGAGAGCGGACGCAAAACCGTTACCCTCGTGCACAAGGGAAACATTCAGAAGTTCACGGAGGGCGCTTTCCGTAAGTGGGGATATGAGATTGCCGTCGAAGAATTCCGCGACAAGGTCGTGACCGAGCGGGAGAGCTGGATTCTCGATAACAAAGACAAGAACCCAAGCCTGACTGTCGCCCAAAACGCCGAGATGATCGAACCGGGTATGGAATTCGCCCCGCCCGCTTTCCGCCAGTCGGTGGAGAAGGAAGTAAAATCCATCCTCGACGCAATTTACTCGACTCACGGAAATGGCGCGTGGAAGAAGAAGATCATGATCAATGATCGCATCGCCGACTCGATCTTCCAGCAAGTGGTGACGAGAGCCGACGAATATTCCGTGCTGGCAACGCCGAATCTGAATGGCGACTATATCTCCGACGCCTGCGCCGCGCAGGTGGGCGGACTCGGCATCGCTCCGGGAGCAAACATTGGCGATGGCTTTGCGATCTTCGAAGCAACCCATGGCACCGCGCCGAAATACGCGGATAAGGACGTGATCAATCCTGGATCGGTAATTCTCTCGGGTGTGATGATGTTCCGCCATCTTGGATGGAACGAAGCCGCCGACCTGATCGAACAGAGCATGGAGCGCACTATCGAGCAGAAAAAAGTCACCTACGATTTCGAGCGCCTCATGCCCGGAGCAACGAAAGTCAAGACCAGCGAGTTTGCCGGCTCCATGATCGAAAACATGGGCGCGGGCGTGCTGGTGTAACCGGATTGAGCGATTTCGTGATTGAGTCATTGAGCGATTGGTCGCATTACAGTTGAGGTTTTGCAATCGCTAAATCACCCAATCGCACAATCACCGAATTTCTTGAAAGGACTCATTCCATGCGCAAGAAAGTTACCATCGTAGGTTCGGGCAATGTGGGCGCGACGGCCGCTCACTGGATCGCATCCAAGGAACTCGCCGACGTCGTCCTAATCGACATCATCGAGGGCGTGCCACAGGGCAAGGGACTCGACCTGCTCGAGGCAATGCCCATCGAGAAGTGCGACTCGTATGTCAGCGGCACCAATAGTTATTCCGACACGGCGAATTCCCACATTGTGGTAATCACCGCCGGCATTCCGCGCAAACCCGGGATGAGCCGCGATGATCTGCTGAATACAAACTACGGCATCATGAAAGCGGTCGTAGGTGAGGTTGTGAAGAACTCGCCCAACTGCATTCTGATCATTGTTTCCAACCCTCTCGACGCCATGGCCCAAGCCGCCTACAAGCTCAGCGGCTTCCCGCGTGAGCGCGTGATCGGCATGGCCGGAGTGCTCGACTCAGCCCGCTTTCGCGCCTTCATTGCCGACGAACTGAAGGTCAGCGTTGAAAATGTGACGGCCTTCGTGCTCGGTGGCCATGGCGATACCATGGTTCCTCTGCCGCGCTATTCGACGGTTGCCGGTATTCCAATTACTGAACTGATCGAGAAGAGCCGTCTGGATGCGCTGGTCCAGCGTACCCGCGATGGAGGCGCCGAGATCGTAAAGTATCTGAAAACGGGTTCGGCTTACTACGCTCCTTCGGCTGCAGCGACCGAAATGGTAGAGGCGATCCTGAAGGACAAGAAGAAAATCCTGCCCTGCGCCGCGTACCTGCAAGGCGAATACGGTATTAATGGACTCTACGTCGGGGTGCCAGTAAAGCTGGGCTCAAAGGGAATTGAGCAGATCATCGAGATCAAACTTACCGCGGAAGAGAAGGCGGGTCTCGACAAGAGCGCGGCGGCTGTGAAAGAGCTGTGTGCAGTAATTAACGTCTAGCTTCCTGAAGTATCAACAGATCCCCACCTGTCGTCGTTCTTCGGTAAGAGGTGGGGATCTTCCCGTCATTGCTGCCCGGCTCGCAGCCTCTGGGTCCTTTTATCTCCAAGGCCCAGACGAAAAATACACCGCTCCAACGTCTGTTACTACCGGTTACCTCGGTGCGTCCGCTTGACATCTTCTTGACAATGGATCGCACTCCATCCGTTAGCCTGTCTTCGTCCCCCGAAAATAGATCAGAGGTCATGTCATGAAGCTACGCTTCGCTCTCTATACGTTCGCTTTCTTGTGTGGCAGTTTGACATCCAGCTTTGCTCATCACACAGCCGTCATCGTCAACAAAGGAAACGCTGTGGAGAACGTCACCTCGACCCATCTGACCAAGATCATTCGTGGAGAAATTAAGAAGTGGCCGGATGGCAAGAACATCATCCTCGTTCTGCACAAAGACTCCGCCGGAGAGAAGGAAGCGCTTGAGCACTTGAACAAGATGTCGGACTCTGAATGGAATATGTTTCTGCTCTCCCGCAAAGAATCCATCGTCTTCGTCGATACAGACGCCGATGTTCTGAAAGAGGTCCAGGCGGAGCCGGGCGCCATGGGGCTGATCGAAGTCCATTCCATCGACAACAGCATCAACGTGGTCCATGTCGATGGCAAACTTCCGATGGAATTCGGATACCTGCCTCACTGATCCACTCTCCCTCGCCGATTTCATTCCCTGAGCGATTCGGCCAGGAAATTCCAGCCGCAGAGAATTGTTCTCTGTGAACCTCTGTGTCCTCTGTGGTGAGCGTTGTCGGCTTTGCCATCAGGGGCCTCGCCTGCTACGATCACTTTCGCTTTCGAGCGGCAATGGCCCCGATTCAGATCACGCCCGCCCAACCGGCAGACCATGAGTGGTGTGCCCGGCTGATGGCTTCCTTGGAACCCTGGATCACTCTGCAGCGTGATCTAGAAGGTTGCCGCCGGGTCTTGAGCCGTCCCGGCACCGAGTTATTCGTTGCAAGCAAAGAGAGCGGCGGAGATCCCATGGGCTTCGTTTTGCTCGCACCATACGGCCTCGCTGGCTCACCGTATATTGCCTCGATTGCAGTCGCGCCCTTGGCACAAGACCACGGCGTCGGATCGCAACTGATCAAGTTCACCGAAGGGCGCTACCGCGATCGCGCCCACCTATTCCTTCTTGTCTCCTCATTCAATCCCCGCGCCCAGCAGTTCTATCGCCGCCACGGATACGAATTTGTGGGAGAACTCAAGGGCTACATTGTCCCTCACCACTCGGAGCTCATATTCCACAAACGGATAGCATGACGGTTCCCCCCGACCTTGACACGCCTCTCACCGGAACAGGCAAACGATTGGTGCTGCTTCTGGCCCTCGCCGCCTCAGCGGGCTATGTCTGCCGTGTGGCGATCACCGTGGTCGCTCCCGGTATTATGCGCGACTTCGGACTCACGCAGGCCCAGATGGGCACAGTCTTCACCGCCTTTCTGATTGGTTACACGATTTTCCAAATCCCATCGGGAGGACTCGCAGACCGCGTCAGCGCGCGCCGCATCTTTCTTGTGTTGTGTTGCGGATTTGCCCTGCTCACTGTTCTGACGGCTGCTGTCGGATGGTCCATCTTCGGTATTGGCCTCATCATTCCTCAGCTCTGGCTGATTCGGATGATCTTCGGCGTCATCGCCGCTCCCACTTATCCCACTTCGGCGAGAACCATCGCGGTTACGATTCCGGCGCGATTGCAGGGCCGAGCGAACAGCCTCGTTCTGGCAAGCGTTGGCATCGGATCGGCCGTCACACCGCTGATGCTAGCGCCAATTTCGACGCGCTATGGATGGCGCAGTGCTTTGTTCCTGGCTGCCGCAATCAGCATTGTCGTGGCAATGCTCTGGTGGATCCTCGGGCCGCAGGAGCATCATCGGCATCAAACTGCAGTCGAGGCATCTGACCCCGCCAGATCTGCGTTATCGGCGACATCTCCTCGCCCACTGCGCACTGCCAGCTTCTGGTTCCTGTTTACCAGCTACCTGCTTCAGGGATATCTCGGTTACATCTTCATCTTCTGGTTCTATCTCTATCTGGTTCAAGTGCGTCATCTCGAAGTTCTCAAGGCTGCCAGCTTTACCGCGCTGCCGTGGATCGCGACTACTTTTGCCATTCCGCTGGGCGGAGTATTTTCCGATCTGGCGGTGACTCGATGGGGTGCGACATGGGGTCGCCGCAGTTTGCCCCTGGCTGCACTTTGCATTTCGGGTATTTTTCTTGTCATCGGAGCGCGCACACCGAACGCAAACATGGCAGTCGCCGCCCTCACCGCCTGCACGGTCCTGGTGATCTGCACCGAAGGTCCGTTCTGGGCAACGATGACTCAACTATCAGGCGAACACAGCGGCGTTGCTGGCGGCACGATGAACTTCGGCAGCAACATCGGAGGAGCGATCTCGCCGGCCCTCACGCCCTGGCTCGCAGAGCGCATCGGATGGGAATCAGCGTTGACCCTAACGGCTGGGCTAGCTTTGGTTGCTGGATTGTTGTGGCTAGGCGTACGCCTGGACAGCGAATAACCGGATATCGAGGCTGTCCGGAAGCACGACCATGATGGACGCGCTGAGGCCCTCATGGAGGCTGAGGTTTTAGCTCCGCCACTCTCACCAGCCAACCTTTTTATTCCATCTCCGTCGAAAATATGGTTCTATATCCGACAAGCGAAAATCGTCGGGTCCCTGGGAACACACAACCGAACGCTCCATCCCGGAGAACTCCATGACTGCCACTGTTCAGACTGCTCCTGTCCTCGCGTCAACATCGACCCCCCGCATCGCCTCTATCGACATCATCCGCGGCGCAGTCATGATCCTGATGGCCATCGATCACGTTCGGGTCTACTCTGGCCTACCCGCCGGAGGCCCCACGCCTGGCATCTTCTTCACCCGCTGGATCACGCATTTCTGCGCGCCAGCGTTCATTTTTCTCGCCGGTACCAGCATCTTCTTTTATGCTCGCAAGCACACAGACGTCTCTCGCTTTCTCGTCATCCGCGGAGCCTGGCTCATCTTTCTCGAACTCACCGTCCTCCGTCTCGCCTGGACGTTCAACTTCGACTTCGCGCATTACGAAATGGCTGGCGTCCTCTGGGTCATCGGATGGTGCATGATCCTCATGGCAGGCTTGGTGAAATTGCCTGTGCGAGTGACTGCGGCTGTCGGCGTAATCATCATCGCCGGTCACAATTTGATGGATCCACACCTCGGAAAACTGCTCGATGGAATGGACGGGAACAAATTCTCCGCGCTTTGGAAGATTGGCTACATCGGATTCTTCTCCGGCCCGGTCCAGTTCGAGCCGCAAGGGCCCAACCTGATCGTGCTCTACTCGATCATCCCGTGGATCGGCGTTATGGGCGCGGGCTACGCATTCGGCAAAATCCTGCTTCTCGATCCGGCCCGGCGCAACCGGATGTGTCTTCTCCTCGGCCTGGGCGCCATCGCTCTATTCTTGGTCTTGCGCGGATTCAACCTCTACGGCGACCCGCGTCCTTGGCACGGTCCAAACAGCAATTCCCAGATGCCTGCATTTCTGTCGTTCCTCAATTGCACGAAATATCCGGCCTCACTCAACTTCCTGTTGATGACCTTAGGACCGATCATCGCGCTCATCCCGTTCCTTGAAAGTGCGGCCGGCCCTATGTCCCGTGTGATCGCCATGTTCGGACGCGTCCCGTTCTTCTATTACATTCTGCACATCCCGTTAATCCATTCCCTGGCGTTAATCGTGTCGAAAATCCGACTGGGTTATGTCAGCCCATGGCTGTTTACGAATCATCCCATGGGCAATCCAGAACCTCCAGGGGGTTACACGTGGGGTCTTCCACTTCTCTATGTAGTCTGGGCGGTAGCGATCTTATTGCTCTATCCGGCCTGCCGTTGGTTTGTCGAAGTGAAGGCGAGACGGCAAGAGTGGTGGCTAAAATACCTTTAGAGCGCAGCGATGTGTGCAACCGAGTTGGGTTGGCTTTATCCCCCGAGGCTCGATTTCCCCAGCAGATGAAAATATCTCCGCGCTTTCATCACATCCCGCGCGATCTGCTCGCGCAGTGCTTCTATGGAAGGGAATTTGATCTCATCCCGAAGCCTTTCGAGGAAACAGATCTCAACTTCGGAGTCGGGCGTCAGCTCAATCGGATGGAAGTTCAACAGGTGGCTCTCGATTGCAAACAACTCCTGCCCAAACGTCGGACGATTTCCCACGTTCGTGACCGAGTCGAATCGCTCCGTTCCCACCCGCGTCCAGGTGATGTACACGCCGTGCCGCGGAACAAGTTCCTCATAGCGCGCGAGGTTGATCGTCGGCACGGTGTACTTGGAGCCATATCCGCGCCCGCGCCCCGGCACTCCGAGAATGCAGAATGGACGTCCCAGCAGATGCCGTGCCCGGCTTACTCGTCCGTCACTCAGCAGCCTACGAATCTGGCTGCTCGAGACACCTTCCCCTCGCAACTTCATCTCCGGATATACCCGGACCTCGAATCCCATCTCTCGCCCAAACTCGGCCAGCATGTTCACGTCGCCAGCAGCTTTGTGACCGAATCTGAAGTTGAATCCTTCGTGTACCTCGCTCGCGTGCAGCTTTTCCTTCAGTATCTGCTCGGCAAACTGTCGTGGGGTCATGAGCGATAGATCGCGGCCGAAGGGAAGCAGCAGCACTCCATCGATGCCCGTTCCTTCGAGCCAGCGGAGCTTCTCTGGCGTGGGAGTAAGAAGTTTCAAGCCCGACTCCGGCCTCAGAATCCTCGTGGGATGCGGCTCAAACGTAACCGCAACGGCCTTTCCTCCGGACGCGCGCGCGCGTGCAACGATCTCGCCAAGCACGCGAGCATGGGCACGATGAACGCCGTCGAAATTCCCCACGCTGACGAAGGTTGGTCCGTAGTCGGCGGGCACATCCTCGAGTTTGTGAAAAACCTGCATAGAAAAAAGAAATTGTTGATTGATGATTTCTGATTGTTGATTGAAAGCAGTTGCCAAAAGGTTCTCAATCTACAATCGCCAATCATCAATCAACAATCAGATCTCAAACTCCAGCTTCATGCCGTCGTACGACAAACGGACATGCTTGGGCAGCGTCGCATTCGTCGCCTCGTGCCCTAGATCGTGGCAGATATGTGTGAAGAACGCCCGCTTCGGCTTAACCCGATCCACAATCGCCAGCGAACTCTTCACCGTCGAGTGCGTCGGATGCGGCTTGTGTCGCAGGGCGTCCAGAAACAGAATATCCAGGCCCCGCAATTGATCTAGCGACGATTCAGGAATCTCGCTGTGGTCCGTCAGGTATGCCGCTGATCCAAATCGGTAACCATAAATCTGGGACTCGCCGTGAATCAGAATGACGGGTTCGAATCGCGCGCCGAATACCTCGATCGGCCCATCAATCGGACGTAACTCCAACTGGGCCAGCCCGCCAAATTTGTAATCCGCATCGAAAATATAGGAGAACATTTTGCGCAGAAAGGCAGCCGAATCCGGTCGCGCATAAAGAGGCAATTTGTCGGGCTTGTGTCGGTAGCTCAACGGGCGCAGGTCATCGATCCCCAGGATGTGATCGGCGTGCGTATGCGTGTAAAACACCGCATCAACCTTGCTGATGTTCTCGCGAATGGCCTGCAGATAGAAATCCGGGGTGGTATCGATCAATACCACCTTCCCGCCGTATTCCAGCATGATCGAGGGTCGCGTTCGCCGGTCGTGCGGATCGCTAGAATGACATACCGCGCAGTCACATCCCAAAGTGGGCACGCCCATCGAAGTCCCACTGCCCAGCACCGTCAAGGTCGCTTTCATCTTTTCTCTGTCTTAACGTCCAGTCGTTCCCGTTGCCGGTCCGGCTTGCGGCGGACGCGCGAGAGCGTTCGTTACCTCAACATATGCCATGCGTAATTCGTACAGACTGTTTTGCAGGAAATTCTGTTCCACTGGTGTGAGATTCCCCTTGGTCTTCTCTGCAATCAGGCTCAGTGTATCGATGGTCTGTCGCGCGCCAATGATGTCGACGCGCGGTTGCTCGTTCTGTTGCCGCATGAGTCCGAGCTGCAGCATCGCCGTCATATAGAGCGAGGCCATGAATCTCTCAAAGGTGATTTCGAAATCTTTGGCGGAGTGTCCGCTCAGCTCGACTTCTTTGTCCAGATCGCGCGACGACTGTTTGTATGCCGCAGCCTGCGCATCCTGTTCAGCCGTTGTCGGCGGAATCGGCATATCGCGCTCCAGAGTGGCCTCGCCATCCCCAGGCACAGGTTGCGGAGCCTTCTGCTCGGGCGAGGGCTCTTTCGGGACGGCTGCCGCCGGTGGTTTTGGAGCTTCCACTTCTTCCGGCACGTCAGAGCGTAACTCGCCATTCTGCGTGAACAACCGCCGGTCCGTTACAGTGAAACTAGGTTCATTCTTCTTCTCAGCCATAGATGTCCGTTCCTTATTTTACTTGCAGCAGTTTTCACACTTCTGCGGGTCACAATTTCTTAAAAGGCAAATCCGAAACTCGGGCGGGAGTGCTTCCAATAAGAACCTCTTTGCCCGGAATGGCGAACTCCCGACGAATGTAGCCTACTGCCACCCCCGGATGCTGCACGCCCAGAAGCCGGGCACTCGTAATCTCGCCCACTTCTTTTTCGCCAACTACGATTTTGCTGCCGGGAGCAACCGTCTCGCCGTTGATCCAGACAAATCCTGTGAACTTGCGATGCACCGCGCCGCGAGACCGGATCCTCTCCACAATTTCCTGTCCGATGTAGCAGCCTTTATTAAAGTTTAAAGCTCGCGCCTGTTCCGTTTCCTGCGGCAGATCGCGCTCGCGTATGTCGACGCCGTAGCGCGGGAGGCCCGACTTGATGCGCAGCAATTCCAGAGCGTCGGATCCGACCGGCGTTGCACCATGCTCTAGCACCGTATCCCAGGTCTTCTTCACTTCCTGGGGTTTCAGCCACAACTCGTAAGTTTCCACGTCGGGAACATCCCCGCGAACACCGCTGCACGAAACGCATTCGCAATCGCAGGCGCACTTTGCCTCGAACACTTCCAGCGGCCCTACCTCTGGAACCTGAATCCCGGCCTCGGCGAGTATCCTCCGCGCATTCGGACCCGCAATCCCGAGCGCGGTAATCTCCTCGCTCAGATTTTTCACCTCCACATCGTCCATGATGATGTAGTGATCGAACGTCGCCAGAATCTTTTCCACTTGGCTTTGATCCGTCTCTACCAAAATCGACTGGCCCCGGTTATACGCATACAGATCGCCCAGAATGTGCCCCTGTGGATTCAGCAGAAACGCATACACGCCCCGGCCGGGCTGAAGGTCGCGAATGTTGTTCGTGACCATCCCGTTCAGCCACCGAACCCGGTCTGATCCCGTCAGCGAAATATGTGCGCGATATCCCAGGTCATAGACGGTACAGCTGCAGTACAGAGCCTCAAGCTCTGCTTGCGGATCGCCGAAGCGAGTGGCCGTACTGGCGCCGCGGTACTCCCCGACACCAGCCGCACGCAAACCCTCGCCTTGAACTTGAAGAGCCGTCAGCCCCATAGCTGTATTCGATTATAGCGAGTGTGTTAACGTTCCTGCCGTGGACTCGAAAAAGCAGGGCACAAAACGCATCGCGGTGATCCCTGGCGACGGCATCGGCAAAGAGGTCATTCCACAAGCAGTTAGCGTGATCCGGGCGACCGGAGCCGCCGTCGACCTCACCGATTTCGATTGGGGTGCGGACCGCTACCTCCGCGACCAGACCACCGTCCCGGCTGACGGATTCGCCGTGCTCGCCCGCGACTTCGATGCCATCCTAGTCGGTGCTTTCGGCGATCCGCGCGTCAAGACTAACATCCACGCCAAAGAAATCCTGCTCGGCATGCGCTTCAAAATGGACCTCTATGCGAATGTGCGCCCGGTCCGATTGCTCGACGCTGCGCTCTGCCCGTTGAAAGGAGTTGAACCGAAGGACGTTGATTTCGTCGTGCTCCGCGAAAATACCGAAGGCGTTTACACCGATGCCGGGGGCGTCTTCAAGCAGGGAACTCCCGACGAGATCGCCACGCAGGAGGACATCAATACCCGCAAAGGCGTCGAGCGCATCATCCGCTATGCGTTCGAATACTGTAAGGCGCATACGAAGATCGACGGCTCCCCTCGCGGCAAAGTTCTGATGTGCGACAAGTCCAATGCCATGACCCACGCCGGAGGCCTCTGGCAGCGCGTGTTCAAAGAGGTCAGCGCCGAGTATCCTAAAATCACCGCGCAGCACATGTACGTCGATGCGCTCTGCATGCAGATGGTCCGCGACCCGCGCCAGTTTGACGTCATCGTGACGAACAATATGTTCGGCGACATCATCACCGACCTCGCCGCCGGCGTTCAGGGAGGCCTCGGTATGGCCGCCAGCGGCAATATCCACCCGGGTCGCACCTCGATGTTCGAGCCCGTCCACGGCAGTGCCCCACCGATCGCAGGGAAAAATCAGGCCAATCCCTTCGGAGCAATCCT
>Ga0209168_10000563_pt1 | contig 34537 bp, 34 predicted proteins | sample Coa_R1_FD_187156 | JGI IMG/M metagenome (GOLD analysis project Ga0209168, IMG submission 187156) | Surface soil microbial communities from Centralia Pennsylvania, which are recovering from an underground coalmine fire - Coalmine... | ecosystem: Environmental > Terrestrial > Soil > Unclassified ...
TTCCGCCGGGCCCAGTGACTTTTTGATATTGCCTTCAATCACATCCATGCTTCTCAACCCCAGCTCGTGCTCCACGATTTTTCCCGACCGGTCAACAAAAAACAACGTGGGCATACCGTCTATGCCCGCGTCAGACTGTATGCCCAGTGGCAGACCTCCGGTCTCCAGGCGTTCGATGCTCCCTGCAGCGCGGCGCAGCAGAGGCACGTTGTGACCGGCATTGATATACGTCAATGTCCGGCGGGCCGGTGCAAACTCGGCCAGAAAGGCGGTAGTAAAGCGGCGGCCACCCTGGCTGTTCGTGCAAGCATAACGGTTCATGCCGTCTACCAACTCGGCCAGTGGTGCGGGCATTGTGCAAAGGGCCTTCAGGCTGGCCTGGAAGCTGGCCATTAGCAAGGCAGCGGGTATGCTCTTTCCGGCAACATCAGCCACGGCCAGGAGAAATGTCTCCGGGGCGCTCTCTGTGGTGGAGCGCGCAAATACGTCGTAATAATCGCCGGCCACGGTGTTGGCGGGACGCGTGGCAAATGCAATTTCCATTCCCGGAACGGGCGGTGGAGCGGCAGGGACCAGCCACATCTGGATTTCGCGGGCAATCTGCAAGTCACGCTTCATCACCACACGGTCGGCCACTTCCAGGACCAGGAGCAGAAGAAGGAGCAGCCCACCGTAAAACTGAAAGTCGAAGTCGAAGATCCGGTGGCCAAAAGCAAACGTTCCAGTGAAGATGAGAAGGATCAGGGCCACCAGCAGGATCACGCGGCGCGCGGGCGATAGCTGCCCCAGGATGGCCCAGAAGAATTGCTTCACCAACCGCCAGAAATGGCGCCCGTGGCGCTCACCCTGGGACTTGGTAAAATCCACCTCGCGAGAGTAAAGATGATAACTGGCGCGGGCATCAGCCTGAAACTGCGCCCAGAGCTGGTGCAATTCCAAACCGTCCGTCACGCGCCGCCAGAATGCTTCCAGCCGCAGGCTGAACGAGTTTGGTCGACCAGGCATCTACCCAGAAATCTACCACAGGGAATCGGCTGATCGCCGTGATCCCCGGCGATTCGTGGATCGAAAGTAAAAACTCTCTTCGTCGCGGATTTACGCTGAGGAACGCAGCTCAGGGAGACTTGGCATCAGGAATAATCTTTTGGCAGCGAATTTCATGTGAAGTCCTCCTTCGGTGGATTCCTTTGACGAAGGTCCGTTTGGAACCGAAAAGCGGAATGCAACGAGGTGGTGGCAAAAGTGTGAGACAGAACGCGGGCACAGTTCAAGCCAAAATCCTGTAAATCTAATAGGGGTTCCGGAATGGGAAATGGCGTACAGATTACCGGCACAAGGGCCACGCTGCTTTTTTTCCTTCAGCCCAAATCACTTTTGAAGCTATGGCATTTTATAAAATCGCGTAAGGCTTCAAAAGCAATGCCTCATGGAATCATTAGGAGAAGATACCTCTGGCTTCCGCTTGGCGGTGAACCAGGAAGGTATAACTCTAACCTCGCTCTCCTCGCCGTCACCCCAAACAGCCTGTTCGCTATTAAAGTTGTCTTAAATTACAGTTAATACATGGCCCGGTGGGAGCAGTACGAGGTTTGGGTTCAAAACGGCGGAAAATGGGAGATGATCTCCTCATTCCACGACTTTGAAGTAGCGTCCACAGTGGTGCGCAACCGCTCCGACAAAATGAAGCTGATTCATGCAATTTATGAAGATGGAAAAGTGGTCACGCAAGACGTGCTGGCGGAAATGGGCGCAACGCGGAAGGACACCGCTTAACCACGAAAACTAAATCCTGCTTTCAATTATGTATGTGCGGGCTCTGAGGATTGGGTTTGGCGCGTTTCTTAGCCACGTTCTTGCTTACCTTCACGTCGAACTGTACCGGAACCTTCTTGGGCGGATAACACGCATTGTTATCACACGCCTGGTATTTAAATTCTCCATGGACGGTGTAAGTGCCAAGAGGCGCTTTAGGCTGCGTAATGATCACGGCCTTAACCACCACATCTCCAGAGTAAACACTCAACTTCTGGGTGGGATCAAAAGGAAAGCTGGTCAGCTGCCCTGCAGGATACTGGACTTTTGCAATTACGAGGTCCGGTGGCGGCGCGAAGCCCAGGGTGGTGGGAATCAGCTCCGGCGTTGCCGGCTGGTTGGAATTGATGTGATATCCGCTCTTGATGTGAAAGGTGAACTCCAGGGGAGTGTTTTGCCCCTGTTTGATCACAACAGTGTCCAGCGGTTCGAAGTCAACGTAACTGCGGCCCTGTGCAGGGGCGCTTCCCTGCTGAGCAAAAAGCGCCCCGCTCAGCAGGCCGATAAGAATTGCGGATGCGGAGATCGCTCTGAGGGCCGTTGTTTTGCAGGCCGTTATTCTGTGCATCATTGTTGTTTTACGCTTGTCGATTGTGCGCCTCATCGTGCTGAAGCCGTCTGGGAAGCTTCCGCCGGGCCCAGTGACTTTTTGATATTGCCTTCAATCACATCCATGCTTCTCAACCCCAGCTCGTGCTCCACGATTTTTCCCGACCGGTCAACAAAAAACAACGTGGGCATACCGTCTATGCCCCCGTAGAGGTCGGCAACTTTTTCCGTGCCCACTACGATTGGATAATTCACGCCCATCTTGTGGGCAAAGCCGGCAATGGTCTTTTCATCCGTATCGTCCATAGCGATGCCGACAATCTGCAGGCCTTGAGGGCCATATTTTTTCTGGAGATCGACCAGCCAGGGCATTTCGATCTTGCAGGGTTCGCACCAGGTGGCCCAGAAATTTATCACCACTGCCTTTCCCTTGAATTCTGAAAGCTTCAGGGTCTTGGCGCTGGCGTCTACAACCTTCAATTCAAAGTCCGGTGCGGCCGTGCCGTTGAACCGGTCCTCATGACCCGCATTGGCTACATTTGGGGGATGGGGCAGGAAAGACTTACCTACCAAGAGCAGTCCTGTGATGACCAGCACCACCACTGCCACAAAAATTATGCTGTTTTTCACTTTTAAAACCTCACATGGCAAATCGGTTCAGGAAGCCCAGCTTGCTTGACAACCAGGTAAAATGGCCGGCCAGGATCAATCCTCCAATGGCAATCAACAACACTCCACTGAGTATTTCCACCGTATTCAGGTGGCGGCGAAACCGGCCATAGAAAACCAGGAACCGGTCTACCAGAACGGAGGTCAGCAGAAAGGGAACAGCCAGACCAAGAGAATAAACCCACAGCAGAAAGACACCTTTGTACAATGTGCCCGAGTCGGCCGCCAGTCCAAGTATGCCACCCAGAATCGGCCCGATGCACGGCGTCCAGCCGAAAGCGAAGGCGAAGCCCACAACAAAGGCCCCAATCGGCGACTTGCCGCCCTGGACGGAATGCAGGCGTTTGTCCGCATATAAAGCCTTGATCTTAAAGAGTCCGGTGAGGTGAATGCCAAAAACGATGATGATAATGCCTGCAGCCCAGGTTAAATATTTCTTATAAGTCTTGGCAAGGTACCCCAGTTCCGAGGCGGCGGCGCCCAGGGTCACAAAAACAAGGGTGAATCCCAGGATGAACATGACGGAGTGCAGCATCACCGTCTTCATCAGCTTGCGGTCTCCCGCCTGCAGCTCTTCCACGCTTGCTCCGGAGAGCATGGAAACGTACCCTGGCACCAGCGGCAAGACGCAAGGCGACAAGAAAGAAAACAAACCAGCGATAAAGGCAGCGACCATAAGTCCTTGTTAATCCGTCACCCTAATTTTAACTGATAGATTCCGTTACTGGAATTCGTTATCAAGAACGCTCAAAGGCGGCCAGCCGGATTGCGCGAACTCCAAATCATTGGTCCGCAGAACCGGCCTTCAACCTCGCTCTCCAGCGGCCCTTAAAAGTGGGGGATCCTTCGAGGGCAAGGATCTCGAACGGGCTGGAGTGCAGCCAAAATTAAGGCCGGCGCAAAGGCCGGCCTTAATTTTGGTGTTTTGAGTAACTTAACCCTTTTTTGGAGCAATAACGTCTTTTGCGGCTTTTGCCACGCGGAACTTAACCACGGTCTTGGCAGGGATCTTGATCGCCTCACCAGTTTGCGGATTGCGTCCCATGCGGGCTTTGCGATTTGATTTTACCAGGCGCCCCAAGCCAGGAAGAACGAATACCCCACCCTTCTTGGTCTCTTTGATCGCCACTTCCGCGAGATGTTCCAGAAACGCTGCGGCGGTCTTGTTATTGATTCCGTGTTTCTCGGCGATGGTCCGCACGAGTTCAGTCTTGGTCATACCTGCCATTCTTTCCTCCTTAGAAAACTGAGCGTTTTTGCCACTCGTTTTGAATATTACACGAGCAGAAGTTTCGTGCAAGCGTTTTCACCGCATTTTATGCGGGCTTTTTTAATCTAACTGTGGAAAAGTGCCATAAATAGCGGGGATTCAGTCTGCCTGGATCGGCAAGGGCGCTGCCAGGGGGACTATTCGCGCTGGTAAAAACTCAGGACGGAGTCGCCCTGTTGCAGCTTGCGCTGCCGCCGCAGAGCGCCAAATTCCTCGCCAGGATCAAAATGTTTATCATGTTCGGCGATCACGAGGGTTTCCGGACCAAGCAGGCGGGATTGCGCCAGGAACCCTAACACTTGTTCGTAGTCTCCCATCTTGCGGTAGGGAGGATCCAGGTAGCAGAAATCGCAAGCCACGGCTTGAGCGTCCAATAGTCGCAGTGCAGCCGGCGCATCGCGCTCAAGTATCTCAAAGCCTGCTTGAATCTCGAGGTGTGCCAGATTGTCGCGGATCATCCGTGCTGCGCGCCGGGACGATTCAACAAAATACGCCATGCGCGCCCCCCGGCTGATTGCTTCGATGCCTATGGCGCCGGTCCCCGCAAACAAGTCCAGCCAGACCGACCCGGGAACTCGCGGGGCCACCACATTGAAAAGCGTCTCCCGGAGGCGGTCAGAGGTCGGCCGGGTTTGCTCTCCCGCTGGCGCCGCCAGCCGGCGGCTTTTATACTTGCCTGCAATCACCCGCATGCGCCCGGCCCCCGCACCGCTATCGAACATCCAATTAAGTGTATAGAATCACTTCAGCCTGGTGCCGTCTTGAGGCGCAATGAGAAGCTGGTCCATTTTCGCAGGAAGGTTTTTCGGGGTGGAGTTTCGCATCCACTTGACCTTCCTTTTTCTGCTGTTCTTTGTCTTGATCACTGAATCGGCAGCTTCCGGCAGCATGGGAGTCATGCGCGGGCTGGCACTGGTAGCCATTATTTTTGGCTCAGTGATCCTGCATGAATTGGGCCATGTGGTTGTGGCCGTGCGCAGTGGTGTTCCGGTACGGGCCATCATGCTGTTGCCCATTGGCGGAGTGACTCTGATGGATCCCCAGGACCACATGGACAGCATCAAGAACCCGGTGCGGGAAACCTGGATATCCGTTGCCGGTCCCACGGTAAATCTTCTGCTCGCCCTGGTGTCCGGCACGCTTTTGCTCACTCTTGCGCCACCCGTGAATCTCTGGGCAAAACCCTGGATCACTACTGCCGCTCTCTCCCGCAGCTTTTTCTGGACCAACGTCTCCCTTTTTGCCTTTAACCTGCTTCCAGCATTTCCCATGGATGGTGGCCGGGTACTCCGCGCATGGCTGGCGCGCAAGATGGAGTTCCAGCAGGCTAATCGCCGCGCCGTTACCATAGGCCAGGTCTTTGCCGCCACGTTCATGCTTCTGGGGGCGGTCTCCTCTCCGTGGCTCATGATTATCGGCCTGTTTATGTTTATGGCGGCGCAGATGGAGGAACGGACTGTCCTCTTCCAATCGGTCGTGGAAACCGTCCACATGGAAGACATCATGCTCACGGACTTTTCCACGCTCTCCCCGGCGGACACCCTGGAAGATGCGCTGCATAAAGCCGTGCACAGCTTACAGGACGATTTCCCGGTGGTCCGCGGCGGCGATCTGGTGGGCGTGATCAACCGCCAAACCATCGTGGATCGGCTGCGCCGTGAAGGTAACGGTTACGTGCAGGCCGCTATGAGCAAAGCCTTCGAGATTGCCTCACGGACTGAATCGCTGGCTTCGGCCTTCCGCAAGCTCACAGCCCGTGGGCTTACACTGATTCCGGTGGTTGACCAGGAACGCCTGGTAGGAATCGTCACCCTGCAAAACCTGATGCACAGCATGGCCCTGCTGGCCGAGTCCAGGCGCTTGAAGCGTCAGGTTGAGGAAACGTAAGAGATTTGGTAATTGGGTAAGTTGGCGATTGAGAATCGAAAGCGACCAGAGTCGCCAGGATTGGAAAATGAATGCGGGATTTGGTTTTGCCGCTCAATTACCCACTTACCAAGTTACCCAATTACCAACTTCTCCCCGATTTTGGCAATTTTGGCAATTCAATTAGACTTCTCCGTTTCACCTGAATATTCCGGAGCGTGCCTGTGAAGCGGCTCTTACTTGTCATCCTTCTAACTGGAATCTCCTTTGCGCAGCAGCCGTTGGCGGGAACGCAGGAACTTACTATCCAGGCGATCTTTACCCCAGGAGGACTGACCGGCCAATCGCCGGAAACCATTAAATGGAGTCCTGACGGCAGCAAGGTTTCCTATATCCTGCGCGATGAAGAAGGCGAGAATGCCCAGCTTTATTACATTGATGCCGGCACAGGCAAATCGGCAGTGCTGGTAACATCGCAAAAGCTGGCAGCACTGGCGCCCCCAGTCACTGCCATCAAGGATGAACGGGAACGCGAGCGCCGTACCCGCTACTCGGTTGCCGGATACCACTGGGCGCCCGATTCAAAACATATCCTCTTTGACGCCAACGGCCAGCTGTGGCTCTATGCGCTCGATACCGGTATAGGCATTGCCTTGAGTACCGCCAGCGATGCTGCCGGTGATCCCAAGTTTTCTCCAGACGGCAATCGCCTGGCCTATCTTCGCAAGCACAACCTCCATGTCCGGCCTGTCGCTGGAAAAGAAGAGACCGCCCTCACTCGCGATAAGGATGAGAACATCCTCAATGGCGAGGTGGATTGGGTGTATGAAGAAGAGCTGGATGTTCGCAGCAATTATTTCTGGTCTCCTGACGGCAACAAGATTGCCTTCCTGCAGATGAATGAGACCAAAGTTCCAACCTACCCGATTACGGATTTCCTTCCTCAGCATCCCACCGTCTCCGAGCAGAAATATCCCAAGGTGGGTGATCCCAACCCTGAAGTCAGGATTGGCGTGGTGAGCTCTGGCGGCGGCAGCGTGCGCTGGCTTCAACTGACCAAAGAGAGTGATGTCTATATCCCTCGATTTGGCTGGCTCAGTGATGGCGTGGTCTGGGCCATGGTCATGAACCGCTCGCAAAACCAGCTCGACCTCTATTTTGTCGACGCCAGCAATGGCAAATCGCGGCGAGTGCTAAGTGAAACCAGCGATACCTGGATTGATGTTGACGACAATTTCAAAATCCTGAAATCCGGCGACAAGTTTATCTGGTCAAGCTGGCGCGACGGTCATACTCACCTCTATCTCTATTTCTTTGACAAGAACAATCCCCTGGCGGCGGACGCCAAACTGCAAAATCAGATTACCAAAGGAGATTTCGAAGTTTTCGGCATTGAAGGCCTTGATGACAATTCCGGAACTATTTACCTCATCGCCAATCCCAACGACGACCGCCAGCGGCATCTGTGCGCAGTCAAATTGGATGGCAGTAACTTCCAGGTGCTTACGGAGGCGCAGCCGGGAACGCACGCAACCATCTTTGCTCCCAACGCCAAGTACTATCTTGACGATTTCTCGGCTCTGCTCACGCCTCCGGTACTGTCTTTCTGCAATGTGGGAGGCACTTGCACTCCTTTCTGGCAGTCCCGGAGCATTGATCCGTATAAGCTGGTGCCCCCTCAATTCGTGGACTTCCGGGCCGAAGACGGTACGCTGCTGCGCGGACTGCTTTTCCTTCCGCCCGACAGCGCAGGCAAGAAGCTTCCGCTCATCATGAATCCTTACGGCGGACCGCATGCCCAGACTGTGCTGAATTCCTGGGAGCCAAGGGGCCTGCTGTTCGATGAAATCCTGATGAAAGATGGTATCGCCGTTCTCGTCGTAGACAATCGCGGCATGGGGGGGCGGGGGAAAAAATTCACTGGCGCCCTGATGCGCAACTTCGGCGAAGTAGAGCTCAAGGACCAGCTCGCCGCGCTCGACCAGGCATTGAGCAGGTTTCCGCAACTGGACGGCTCTCGCCTGGGGTGTTGGGGATGGAGTTATGGCGGGTTTATGACCCTGAACGCGCTCACCCATTCAGACCGTTTCAAGGCGGGGCTGGCGGTTGCTCCGGTCACCGACTGGCACGATTACGACAGCATCTATACCGAGCGCTATGAAGGCCTGGTGCCGGCCAATGAAGCTGGATACAAAAAAAGTTCGCCGGTAAATTTCGCCGATCACCTGCACGGTGACCTTCTGGAAGTCCACGGAACCAGTGATGACAACGTGCACATGCAGAACACCATCCAGATGATCAACAACCTCATTAAAGCGGGGAAGCAGTATAGTCTGATGCTGTATCCCGGCAAGACCCACAGCATTTCCGGCCAGGTAGCGCGCACTCATCTGTATACGCGGATTCGCGAATACTTCCGGCGGGAGCTGCTCTCAGGGAAGGCAGAATGAGCAACGTAACCAGGTCTCTCGGCGATTTCGAGCTTACAGCCCTTTCGGATGGCTTTTATATCTCGGATGGCGGGGCCTTCTTCGGCGTCGTCCCCAAAATGCTTTGGCAGAGAAAAGTGAAAGCGGATGAATCCAACCGTATCTACGCCGGCGTGAATTCGGTGCTGGTGCGCACCGGCAAACAGAACATCCTGATTGAAACTGGGATCGGTAACAAGCTGTCCGACAAGATGAAGAGCTTTTATCATCCCAAGGAAAAGCTGCTGGAAAACCTTCATGCCGCCGGAACGGCCCCCGAAGATATAGACATCGTCATCAACTCCCACCTGCACTTTGACCATTGCGGGTGGAACACGGTCTATAAAGACGGGCGCGCCGTGGCCACTTTTCCTAAAGCAAAATACTACGTGCAGGAAGGCGAGTGGCGGCATGCCTGCCTGCAACTGGAGCGCGACCGCGTAAGCTACATCAGTGATAACTACGATCCGCTGATCTCGTCCGGCCAGATGCAACTGCTGATCGGGGCCACGGAGATCGTTCCCGGTATTTCCGTTGCTGTTTATCCGGGACACACGCGCCACATGCAGGCCATCTTCATCCGCAGTGGCGGCCAGACAGCCTGCTATATCTCTGACTTGATCCCGGCCACCTGGCACCTCGATATCACCTGGGTCATGGCCTATGACCTCTTTCCCCTGGAAACCATTGAGAACCGAAAGAAATATTACAAGGAAGCAGTACCGCAAAACTGGCTTACCATTTTTACCCACGATCCCGATGTCCCCTGGGCGTATCTGGAAAGCATAAATGGAAAGATCGCGGTAAAGTCCACGTGAGCATCCTCCTCATGCGGCTGGTCTTGGTCATTCCCGTCCTTGCCCTCTTTTCGGTTTGTCATGCGCAGAGGTTTCGCTTTACCCCGGTACCTCAGTCCACGATCCTGGAGCGGGAGCAGAATGCTCCTACCGGCCAGGAGGACCGCGAGGCCAGGATCAAGCAGTTGTTTACTCAGGCGGGCTGCATCCGGGATGAATTGAGCGAACAGCGAGTGGAGAGCGTGGCAGGCGCCAACGTAATTTGCCGTCTTCCCGGCAAGAGCAAGGAGACCATCATTGTGGGAGCCAACTACGGCCGGGCAGCTCCCGACACCTGGAGCAGCGCCTCCCTGCTGCCCAGCCTCTTCCAGACGTTGGTGAGCAGAAAGCGGCGCCATACATTCGTTTTCGTGGCCTTTGCCGATGGCAACGCGGACCTGACAGGATCGCGGTTCTTTGCGGAACAGATGAGCCCGGGCGATATGGGCCGGACAGAAGCCATGGTCAACCTGGATGCTCTCGGACTTTCTCCCACGAAGATCTCCTCCAGCGTCTCCGATAAGAAGCTGGTCGAGTCTTTCATCATTGTCATGTACGCACTGAAACAGATGGGCAGCCAGGTAGAACTCTCCAGGGGAGTGCACTTGGATTCAGAGCCGTTTGCCTCTCTCCACATTCCCCAGATCACCATTCACTCATTGACGCAGGAGGCTGTGGCCTCTTTTCAAACTCCAGGATCTGCGCCAGTCGACGCGGAGTTCCGCCCCGACCACTACTACAACTCCTACCGCCTGATCAGCGGGTACCTGGCTTACCTGGATGAAACCTTGAAACGAAGACCGCAGGAAAAACAAAAACCAAAACGTCCGGACACGGTTCAACCCTGATTGCGTGAACGTTCAGAGAGAAACGGATAAGCACCCTCTGCGCGGGTTTTGAGTTGCGGCTGCTCTACGCTGTGATAAGGTTTTGTTTTTCAACGAACCATTTCTTCACCGCTTGTTTGACCTTAGACAACACGAAACCACTCTCTCCCGCGAGATCGTTGCCGGGCTGACCACCTTCACCACCATGTCTTACATCGTGGTGGTAAATCCGGCCATTCTGGCTACTGCCGGCATTCCGGTCGGGCCCAGCTTCGTGGCCACCGTTCTGGCCTCCGTTTTCGGGTGCCTGCTGATGGGCCTGTATGCAAATCGTCCGTTTGCCATTGCGCCCTACATGGGAGAGAACGCCTTCATCGCCTTCACCGTCTGCGGCTTGCTGGGCTACCGCTGGCAGACCGCGCTGGCGGCGATTTTTGTTGCCGGAATTCTCTTCGTGCTGCTCACAGTCTTGCGACTGCGCCAGTGGGTAGTCGAGGCGGTGCCGCAATCCTTGCGCTATAGTTTCGCCGTTGGCATCGGCCTGTTCCTGACCTTCATTGGCTTGAATCAGGCAGGAATTGTGACTCTGGGCGTCCAGGGAGCGCCGGTCCGCTCCGGACACATCACCACTGCTCCCGTTCTGCTGGCCATCGCCGGCTTCATCCTGATTGCCATCCTGACCATCAGGAAGGTTCCTGGAGCGATCCTGCTGGGCATTGTGATTACCGCCGTGGTGGCATTCCTCACACGCGTGGTACAACCCCCTGCGCATTTTCTCAGCCTGCCCCCCAGCCTGCGTCCCATTCTCTGGCAGCTCGATTTTCGGGGAGCGTTCACCTGGCAGGCCTTTCCCATTGTTCTCACCATCTTCATCATGGCTTTTGTGGACACTATGGGGACGTTGATCGGCCTCTCCGCCCGCGCCGGTTTTCTTGATGCCGAGGGAAACCTTCCACAGATCGAACGGCCCATGCTGGTGGATGCCATCTCCACCTGCTTTTCAGCGGCTGTGGGCACAACCACTACCGGAGCATTTGTGGAGTCCGCTACCGGAATTGAAGCCGGCGGACGCACTGGACTCACCGCCCTGGTTACGGCCGCCTGTTTTGCCCTGACCCTGTTCTTCTCGCCCTTTGTGGCCGCGATTCCACCCCAGGCCTACGCTCCGGCGTTGATTGTGGTGGGATTGTTCATGCTCGCGCCCATCGCGCGCATCGATTTTTCCGACTACACCGAGTCCATTCCCGCCTTCGCGGTGGTCACATTGATGTGCTTCACCTTCAATATTGCCGTTGGCATCACTGCGGGTTTCGTGCTGCACCCAATCTGCAAGCTGGCCGGTGGCAAGATCGGGCAGGTGAAGCCGGCACTGTGGATGCTGACTGTGTTGTCGCTGTTGTTTTTTATTTTTTATCCATACGGATGAGGAAGGCTGGGCCAGTTAAGGGTAGAAGCCCGGCACTTAACGGATTTTGCGTAAGCATTTTTTCCCACGCCCTGACCCCTGTTACCGGTTCCCTGGGGTCTCCAACCATTTGGGATTGTTGATGAGCAAGGCATCTACAATCGTGCGGTACAGGTGATCGAGAATTTGCGGATCGTCGCTGGTCAGGGCTCCGTTGCGGAGGGCGCGGGAGAGGCGCTGGTTCTTTTCCTCAAGCGAACCCTCTGCGCCCACCAGCGCCGTCAGCCTGTCCGCTTCGACGGCGTTTGCGGCAGGCCCTAACCGTAGCTCCCGCTCCACAGCCGCCAGCATATTGATAGAGACCCTGATGTTGAAGCGCTTATCGTCACTGAGGTCCGGATCTTGAACGATATCCGTTTCAAGAAATTCGCGGACCACGGCTACCAGATCAGGAGCAGAAGCAAGGCTGCTTGGCATGTGATTGAATCCTCGTTTTTCCGATCGTCGGGGTCCCCTGGGGGGCCCGTAGCTGTGCCACACGCGCATTCACGCAAAGGCGCAAATAGCAGCTGGCAATTAGCGAAAACAAAACCAAACAACAAAGACAACACGGTCCACAGGCATCAAAACATTAACCAAAGGGCACACGCCGATGCAGAAGACATTGGCATGGCCCTGACCGCATCGCCCCCAGGAAGGGCAACATGGCTGCATCTCAAAGTAAACGCTCCGTCCACCGGGGCGCAAATCTGCTCCCCGCAGCGCCCAACTGCATTAAATCCACCAACAAACGCTCCAACACGCTCGCACCCAGCGCATTTACCCTGCGCCCGAGGACGCTTCCCGGCAGGCGCTTGGTCCAGTTTCCCCTGGTTAAGGGCAAGTCCGCCGAGAAGCTAGAGCTTTCACTGGATCCATCACCCTGCAGCTTGAGGACAAACCGCGCTGCATCTGACTATCCGGCCGGGTTTCACCGTCGGCACTGACTATCGGGACTGCAAAACAGGAGACGTTGAGGTGCTGGCGGAATGGCCCTCCGTTCCAAAGCGTAGAGGGCAGGTAAATTCGATGTGACAGGCTACAGGTCGGCCGCTGCCCATGGATGCTTTTCGGCAGCGGCTGACCTGGTGTTGACGGCGGCTAAGCCGGCGCTGCTTTTTCTGGGGCTTGCGTTTGCGGCCTTTTTCTCAGGATTGCCGCCGACAGGAGCGTGATTACCAGTCCAACCGGGAATGGCTCGACAAAAGTTAGCAGAGCGTTGAATAACGGATTGGCATAGAGTTCCTTGTATTTCTGCATCTCCTGGAGCTGCGCCTGTATTGCCTGCGCGCTTGCGCCGGATGCCTTCGCTTTGGCCACCATGTGTGCGGCATACTCATCCATGAAGCCCGGCAGGAAGTTGTAATAAATCACCTCCCAGGTCACAACGTAGCAGACGCAGGAGATCAGGGCGATGGAGATGCCGACGGCAAAAGCCCGGCCAAAGGTGATCTGGCCGTCGCCCACATTATCCCTATAAGAGCGAATGCCAAAAAACACCAGCAGAAATGAGAGCACCATGGTGGTATAGCCGACCACCAAGGCCTTATCGAAGCCGATCCGGTGGGAGAATGGCACAGTGGCCGACATAAGCACTGACATCACCGCGCCGGAAATCAATCCAAAAGTTAAAATTGTTTTTTTCATGTTTTGTCTTCCTCAGGCTCCAAAGAGTAGGCATGTGCCCGGTAATTGTCGTCATTCTTTCGGGTGATTTTACCCAGCCAGGGTCAAAATCATTCTTTAGAATGAACGGTTTCAGGGCAGCAGGCCGAATTCCTTGCCCAATTGCACAGCCTGGGTCCGGCGCCGGGCGCCGAGTTTATCGAAAACGCGGCTGGAATGGGTCTTGACCGTGTTTTCGCTCACAAAGAGCTTCTGCGCAATCTCGCGGTTGCTCAGGCCTTGCGCCATCAACTCCAGGATCTCCAGCTCGCGCGGCGTAATCCCCAGTTCCTCCCGTTTCCTTGGGTCCGGAGCGAACGGCTGCCCTACCGGTACCGGAACCTCCTTCAAAATGACCTTCTTCTGCGTCAGCTTGAGGCCAAGCCAGATCCCAAGCGCGGCGAAGGTAGCCGCGACCAGGCCTCCGTAGATTTCAAGCGAGTGTTCGACCACCAGGAACCGGTACTCACTCCACTTGAGCAGCGCGATGATGATTCCACCGATCAGGCCATAGATCAGGATGTGGCGCTTCATAGCGTACAGGTTACAGGGAACAGGTGACAGGGGAAAGGCAAGATCAAAACCGTCAACCCCAGAGGACATCCTTCGGAGATTCACCTCTAGGACAGGCCACGGAACACGGAGAAACACGGAGGAAAAGGTGGCGTCATGGCCACCTTGGAAAGCACTAATAAATTAGCAATTGCGGAGAAGCCTTGCCATCACAGAACTGAGTACAGTATCTGGCGCTCGTTGAGCCTAACAAATTGTGAGGAGGAGGCACACCATGCGACTCTATTCGCGTATGACACTGGCAACACTACTGTTGGCTGCGGTGGCTGCGGTTTCAGCAAACGCCCAAACCATTGCAGCGGAGGATGACACCTGGATCACCGGAAGCGGGACTCAGGTAGATTTTTCAAATTTTGGCAACCTGAATATCAGCCAGCTTCTGGGTTCACAGCCTGTAAACTCAGTGGTATCGTTCACAGGAGTCCCGCTGAGTTCGTCTCTTGGCCTGGCCGATACCCTGGTGTCCCGGGGGAGCGCCACGATCAGCAGCCAGTTTTCGGCCACCCTTTCCATCAAGGGACTTAACCTCGTCTCCAGTCCGAACCTTACGCTGCAGGACGGGCGTGTCTATCAAGTAGCAGTCACCCTGGCTAACCAGACCGGCACAGGCCAGATCAATTTCACCTCGACCACCTCCGAGGGCGGAACCTATTCGTCCAGCTTTGTTGTGACGCCTATTTTCACCCTTACGAACGTCAATAACCCAAGTGAACCTGCCCATACGATTGATTGCTCCCAGGCAGGCCAGTCGTGTTCGTTTCCCATCAACGGAAGCGGAAACTGGGTGCAGACCTCAAGTACCGGTTTCGATCCGCAATCCCAGGGCATACCGGTTGTTCCATCCGGCGTGCAGGTTGGCAGTTACACCACGGTAGGCCGTGGGCGCTTTGGCGGCATCCAGGTTGGTTGCGGTGGAACCAAGTCGAAAGGCTACGGCTGCGGCCAGAATAATGAACTGCATGGCGAAGGGTCCATCGGGCAGGCTATCCACGGCACAAAGCCGCCCAACGATTGCTCGACAAACCCGCAGCCGCAGCCATCGCCCTCACCGACACCTGTGCCGTCACCAACACCTGTTTCAGGCGGATGCGCCACAACAATGCCTGGGACGGGCGGATGCACAGCCCAGCGGCAGGCAGTCGTCCAGCAACAGACGCTGTGCGCGACTACGGCCAACTGAGATATATAGAGCTCGCTCGAATCGCGAACGGTTAACGTCCACAAATTGAAACGGCTCTCTCACGAGAGCCGTTTCAAATCGGCTGAACACATGAATCAATAGAGCCTCTGAACTCTTGGGTCGTGAACTTCATTCCTGTACTGATCTCTGAAGTTGACTTTGGCGCGATGAAACAATACCCGGAGATATTCCCGACTCACCGTAAGCTCTTTACATACGTCATCTTTGTCGCTACATTCCAGCACTAAGGCAAATAAAATATTTCTATCCCGTCCGGACAGATGGTTGAGGACCTCACGCACTTTCGCTCTACGCTCTCCGGTCAACTGCATGCCTTCAAGATCGATGTTGGGATCCGACAATTCCAGCGAGTCCGGACCAAGGTCCCGTATGCGGCTATTCGAGCGGTAACCCTCAAACAAGACATGGTTACAGACCGAATTCACGTAAGCACCGAAGCTCTCAGGCTTCTCAATCCTGTCATCATGTACGGCCGTCAAAACCCGCACGAAGGTCTCTTGGATCACATCCTGAGCGACCGCAAAGGGAATCTTTCTAATCCTCAACTTGATGCGCAGCAAATTGCCAAAGTATTCGGCAAAATGCCGTTCAGTTTCAAGATCGCGCTCCCGGAGACGATCGAGATAGACTTTCTCAAAGACAGGCTGCGTCATGCTCCCTGTCCGAGAACACCGAATCGGTCCCGGCACGGAGGCACTTAGCGCATTCATCACATGCTCGGGAAGTGGCAGGCTGTGGGCGCGGTATTGCTCGGCTGCTCCTTGGGCTGCTGTTCGAATGCGAGCCCCAGCGTCCTCGCCAGCGGCTAGGAGGTTGTACCATTCGTGAATCTTTCCTTCGCTCATCTGCAAGATATGGTTTGCGAGCTTATCCATAAGCTCTTCCCCCCGCAGGTTGCTCAGATCAGAAAATTCCAGACTCAACTTGGCGTGCAATAGCGACTGGCCAAAGCTCGCGGACCTTTGTACAGCAGCCGGCATCTGGCCGCTACGGTGCTTCGCTGATTTGCGAGCCGGCATCTGGCCTCTTAGGCTCTTGGCTAGAAAAGTTTGATTTTTCATAACAGGTCACCATCCTGCAGATCACCATCCTGCAGGTATCTCCGCGCGAGTCTTTTCTTGCGATTGACAATGTCGCTAGGTGTAGTTTTCAGCATGTGCGCGAGCTGTTGATTCATCTTACGCGGGTCGTCGAGACGTGCAACTGCCGTAACCAGCTCACTCAGTTCCTGATCTCCAGCAGCGATCCTTCCAAGGCGAGCGATCAAACCAGTCGATTCGTTGGTCCGTGATTCCGGCGCCTGTAGCGCTTGATTGTCGCCGTTCCCGGCCAATCGTTGTAGATCGGCTGGATCGTCCAATGATCCTGCGGTTCGTCCCTGTCGGCGCAAATGGTCGATCATTTTGTGGTTTAAAACGCCTAACAGAAATTCATAGAGGGGGCCTTTTGCAGGGTCCCAGCCAAGCCTGTCGGGTGATTCCAAGAAACTGGCTAAAACCTCGCTCGGCAAGTCTTCGGCCGAACGCCCATCAAAAATATCGGGCATACGCCAGCGGCATATACGCACGTAGACACAAAGTCTCTTGAAGATGCTGGTGATCTCTTCGGGATTCATACGTCCCAACATCTCCTTCCACTATTCATTCGAACGGCGTCTCGACATTTTGCCATTTCCAGAGCAGTATTTTTTGAATATTTGGGTGAATTCCAGCCTTGGAAGCGCACTTTTTGGGAAAAACCACGCAATCTTACGGTAAGTTCTTAGGAATTTTCGGTTTGACCGGCTTGCAGGCTCATCCTTCGCTCACTCTGGTTCTACACCTCAAGACATTGCTTCACTCTGCACTGTATCCAGGCAGCAGGCTCCCGCTCCGCTCACGCCTCCTAAACGCCCTCAAGATATAATCGGATATGGCGACACACCCGCGCCCCGATGCTGCTCACAGGATGTTGGCGGGGAAATTTGAGCAGTTGCTGGCCAAGGTCGCCGAAAACCGCCCGCACGACGATCTGGGAATCATCCGCAAGGCCTACGAATTCTCTCTGAAGCACCATGAAGGCCAGACCCGCGCTTCCGGCGAGCCTTACCTCATCCATCCGCTGGAAGTCTCAATTGTGCTGGCCGACATGAAGCTGGATTCCACGGCCATCTCCGCCGGCCTGTTGCATGACGCAATCGAAGACACTCCGGTTACGGATGACGATATCCGCCGCGAATTCGGCGTGCAGGTGCTGAACATTGTTGCGGGCGTCACCAAGATCGACAAAATTGACTTTGCCAGCCGGGAAGAGCGCCAGGCGGAAAATGTGCGCAAGATGGTGCTGGCCATGGTGAATGACATCCGCGTGGTGCTGATCAAGCTGGCGGACCGTCTGCACAACATGCGTACGCTGAGCCACCTGCCGGAAGATCGCCGCCAGGCTGTGGCACGGGAAACACTGGAAATCTATGCGCCTTTGGCGCACCGGCTGGGCATGGGCAAAGTGCGTGGCGAACTGGAAGACCTTTCCTTCCGCTACGTGGATCCAATCGGTTATGACCAGGTGCGGACAGCCGTAGAGGCGCGGCGCAAGGCGGGAGAGAAGTTCCTGAACGGAATCATCAAGATTCTGCAGCAGAAATTCAAGGAGAACGCAGTAGAAGCGCGGGTGGAGAGCCGCATCAAGCGGCTGTACAGCATCCACCAGAAGCTGATCCGGCAGCGCGTTACCGTGGACCAGGTGTACGACCTGCTGGCGGTGCGCATCATCACCAAATCCGTGAAGGATTGTTACACCGTGCTGGGATCGATCCATCAAATGTGGCGTCCGGTGCCGGGCCGCATCAAGGATTTCATCGCCATGCCCCGGCCCAATCTTTACCAATCGCTGCATACCACCGTGATTACCGAGCACGGCCATCAATTTGAAGTGCAGATTCGCACGGAAGAGATGCACAAGATGGCGGAAGAGGGAATCGCGGCCCACTGGAAGTACAAAGATGGAAGTCCGGTGAGCGCCGAGGATGAGCAACGGCTGAACTGGTTGCGGCAGGTGATGGAATGGCAACAGGACGTAAAGGACCCCAGCGAATTTCTCTCCACCTTTAAGGTGGACCTGTATCCGGAAGAGGTTTACACCTTTACGCCGAAGGGCAAGGTGGTGATCCTGCCGCGCGATGCCTCAGCCATTGATTTTGCCTATGCCATTCACACGGAGGTTGGTCATACCTGCGTGGGCGCCAAAGTGAATGGCCGGATGGTCCCGCTGCGCTACAAGCTGCACAATGGCGACGTGGTGGAGATCACAACGCAGGCCGGGCGCAATCCCAGCCGCGATTGGCTGAGCTTCACTAAGTCCTCGCGCGCGCGCAATAAGATCAAGCACTGGCTGAACATCCACCAGCGCGAGCGCGCGATTGAAATTGGCAAGAAACTGCTGGAGAGGCAGGCCCGCAAATACCGGCTGGCCTTGAAGGACCTGGATGAAAAAGAGTTGAACAAGATTGCCCAGGAATATGGAGTGAATTCAGGACAGGACCTGATGGCGGGAATCGGCTACGGGAAGTTCTCTGCTCGCCAGATTCTGGCCAAGGTCTCGCCCGGAATCAACGAGGAGACCCCGCAGGAAGAGCCGGCAAAACAGCCCACCACCTTGGGAAGCGTGATCCGGCGGGTTTTTGGCCAGAGCGGCGAAACCGGCGCGATCAAGGTAAAAGGTTACAATGACCTGCTGGTCTATCGGGCACGATGTTGCAATCCTATTCGCGGCGAGGCCATTGTGGGATATGTGACGCGGGGCAAGGGCGTGGCCGTCCACGCAGTAAGCTGTCCTAACGTTACCAACCTGATGTATGAGGCGGACAGGCGCATCGCCGTGGAGTGGGCCAAGGCGGCGGTCATCGGAAAAGCGGACCATAAGGCCACTTATCCGGTGAAGCTGACGGTGTTTTGCGATGACCGCGCGGGAATGCTGAAGCAACTCACGGCCGTGATCAGCGACGACAACACCAATATCCGCAACATTGAGGCCCGCACTGCTGACAGCCAGGCGACGATTGACATGGTGGTGGACATCCAGGATGTGAAGCACCTGGAACGAATTCTCGCCGGACTGCGGAAGATACCCGGGATCCGCGATGTGCAGAGGTTGAATAAAATCTAATTCAGTAATTAGTATCTAATACTTAGTATTTGGCAACAGCGAAGCCCCACCGTAACAGACACCAATCGATTTTGCTAAGTACTCACTACTAAGGACTAAATACCGCACCGGAGGCTGGTGAATGAGCGGGCAATCCCGAGAAGCAGTTTCCACTCCTAATGCGCCCAAAGCGATCGGGCCGTACTCTCAAGCGATCAAAGCGAATGGCTTTGTTTTTATTTCCGGACAGGTAGCGTTCGATCCGGCCACAGGAAGCCTCATTTCCGGTGGAATCGAGCAGCAGACCGAGCAGGTGATGAAGAACCTTTCCGCCATCCTTCAGGCAGCAGGCAGCGGATGGGACAAGGTCGTCAAGACCACGGTGTACCTCAAAAATATGTCGGAATTCGGGCAGATGAATGAGGTGTATGGAAAATTCTGCAAGAACGCTCCCCCTGCCCGTGCCACAGTGGAGGTGGCGCGCCTTCCACGGGACGTATCGGTAGAGATTGATCTAATCGCGCTGGCTTGAGCTGGAACATGTTAGCGCTTCACGGTTTTGCGGGAAACAAACTCAACTGCCTGGGGTAGCATGCGCTTGAGTGCTTCAAAATCCATGGTGTCGTTTTCTATGATGGCCGCGTTGATTTCTTCTAAGAGGCCTTAACGACTTTTCCCGACTTGAGGCAGTTAGTGCAGACGCGGAGGCGTTTGTTCACGCCCTTTTTGACTACGGCGTGCACGGGGCGCAGGTTGACGTTCCAACGCCGCCTGCTGACGTTATGGGCGTGGCTGATGTTGTTTCCAAATCGCGGCCCTTTGCCGCAAATTGCGCATACTTGTGCCATCTCAGATAACTCCAGAATAAACTCGGAAGGGCTTGCTTTGAAGGCTTCAGAGCTTTGGTGACTAAACATCGATTTTACAGGAACTTAGGAGAATTGCCAAGATTGTCAAAATCGCTGGAATTGCCAAAATTGACTTCAGCAATTCCGTTCGGCTTCAGAGGCCTTCCGGCCCGAAAGCCCAATGGCGCTTTCGTGCGATACTGAAAAATATGCCTCTCGCAGATCCGAAGTCCCTCAAGGTCAATATCAGCACCGGCAGTGGTGTGGATATTGAATGGAAGGATGGGCACGCGACCCACTATTCATTTCAGTGGCTGCGTGATGCATGTCCGTGCGCGACCTGTGAAGAAGAGCGCAAGAAGGAAGAACGGCAGCCGGGCCAGCCGCCGCCGAAACCTGCCACTCTGCTCCCCATGTACAAAGCGCCGGTAAAGCCGGTTTCCGCGCACGGCGTGGGAAAATACGCCATTAACTTCAAATGGAACGATGGGCACGAGAGCGGCATTTACTCCTGGGACTACCTGCGATTGATGTGCCAATGCGCTGAGTGCCGGCAGAAAGTTCCTTTGAGCAACGTCCAATAATGAAGCTGTGAGTCTCTGGGACAAACTCAATCCGCGTCAACGCGAGGCGGTGGAGGCCGTCAACGGACCAGTGTTGATTCTGGCCGGGGCGGGCAGCGGCAAGACCCGGGTGATTACCTATCGAATCGTCCACTTGATTGACGACCTGGGAGTGCAGCCCGATTCGATTCTGGCGGTCACGTTTACGAACAAGGCTGCAGCAGAAATGGCGGAGCGAGTGGATAGCCTCCTTGGAGGACGCTCCCTGGCCAAGCCGCTGATCTCCACATTTCATTCGTTTTGCGTGCGCGTTCTGCGCCGGGATATCGAGGCCCTGAACGTGGTTCCCGGCAGCGGTTACAAAAGGGATTTTGCCATTTACGACGAGAGCGACCAGCAGACCGTGGTCAAAGGCGTGATGCGGCGACTGGGGCTGGATGATAAACAGACGAAGCCCAGCGCCCTGCTCGGCCGGATCTCGTGGGCCAAGAACCACATGCTGGATCCGCAGGAAATGTATCTGCAATCGGCGGACCCGTTCACTGAGAAGGTGGCGCACGTCTATGAGGAGTATCGCAAGGAGCTGCGCAAAGCCAACGCGCTGGATTTTGATGATCTGCTGCTGGAAGCGGTGCGGCTGCTCAAATCTTCCGCCGAGGTGCGGGAGCGATACCAGCGGCGGTACCAATACCTGCTGATTGATGAATACCAGGACACGAACCGTCCGCAGTACGAGCTGATCAAGGCCCTGGCCGGCCCGCAACACAACGTGTGCGTTGTGGGAGACGAGGACCAGTCGATTTATTCCTGGCGTGGCGCCGATATCCGAAACATTCTGGAGTTTGAGAGGGACTTCCCGGACGCGCGCGTGATCCGGCTGGAGCAAAACTATCGCTCCACCCAGAACATTCTGGAAGCAGCTTCAGCAGTGGTGAACAATAACCTCCAGCGCAAAGGGAAGACGCTGTGGACGGCGCGCCAGGGCGGATCGAACATTGGCTATTACGAGGCGCCGGACGGCGAGAATGAATCGTTGTTCGCGGCTGATTACATTTCGCGCTATTTGAAGAAGGTGGCCGAGGAGGGAGTAGAAGAGGCCCGTGTCGCGGTGCTCTATCGCACCAATTCCCAGTCCCGGCTGGTTGAAGAGGCGATGCGGCGCTACCAGCTCAAATATCAGGTGGTAGGCGGCTTCTCATTCTACGAGCGCGCAGAAATCAAGGACATGATCAGCTACCTCAAGCTGCTCAACAATCTGGATGACTCAATCGCGTTGCTCCGGGTGGTGAATACGCCGGCGCGCGGAATTGGCCGGGCCACCATGGAGACGCTGGAACGGCTGTCGCTGGAAACCGGGATGCCATTATGGAGGTCCATCGGCGAGGCCATTGAGCGTAAGCTGCTTCCGCCCCGCGCTCTCGCGGCTTTGAACAGTTTTCGGGAAGTGATAGAAGATGCGCGCGCCATGCTCACCGGCGGGTTTGTGGAGCGAGTGGGTGAGACGTCACGTGGAGCGCAACCGCCTTCGGCCCCAGAGGAGGAAGAAGACGTTTCCTTCCCGGAAGAGACCATCAGCTTTGATTTCGGCGAGAATGCCGAGCCGGCGCCCGATCCCGAGCCGCCATCGGAGGGATTTCGTACACAAGGGAGCCCTGCTTCCATTCCAGAAGTACTCAAATTTCTGCTGGACCGCACCGGATACATCAAGCAGATGGAAGAGGAGAAGACGCCTGATTCCCTGGCCCGAATAGAGAACTTGCGGGAACTGGTCAATGCCGCAATGGATTCCCGCGACCGCGGTGAAACGCTCACTGAATTCTTGGACCACGCCGCGCTGGTGAGTGATGTGGATGCCTATGATCCGCGCGGGCAGATCACTTTGATGACCCTGCACTCGGCCAAAGGGCTGGAATTTAACCTGGTGTTTCTGGTGGGCCTGGAAGAAGGGCTGTTCCCCCATTCACGCACTTTCAACGACCCTAACCAGATGGAGGAAGAGCGCCGGCTATGTTACGTGGGTATGACCCGGGCCATGGACCAACTGGTGCTGACGCGCGCGAATTACCGTCGCCGTTATGGGACGGACATGCCGGAAGTCAGCATTCCGTCGCGTTTTCTGAAGGAAATTCCGGAGAAACTGCTTCAGGACGTTGGCTCTCCACGTTCCAGCTCGGCTTTGTTTGTGGATGATGCAGACGCGCCAGTGGATCAGCACTACAACTATGAGGATGAAGACCAGAGCGTCCGGCCGCGCGCTGGAAGTTCCCGTTCGCCAAAAAAGACAGGCGGATATACAGGGCCAAAATACAACTCGATTGACAACATTGCAGAGTTTTTTGCCTCGCGGGGCAAAAAGTTCAGTCGTCCGCAGGTTCCGCTGGAGGCCCCCAGAGGCGGGCGCGCCTTCCGGCCAGGGCAGAAGGTGAAGCATCCGAAATACGGCGAAGGCATTGTCTACCGGCGCGAAGGTGAAGGAGAAAACGCAAAGATTACGGTACAATTCCCACAATTCGGATTAAAAAAGCTGGTGGAAAAATACGCGCAGTTGGAAAAGGCCTGACTGCACGGAGCGGGTCAAAGGGCAAGTTACAGCAAATGCAAAATCTAACCACAAAGGTCACGAAGGAAACGCGAAGAACAACGACAATAGAGAATCCTTCGTGTCCTTTGTGGTTATTCTCTTTAAATTAAAAACTGAATTCAGGACAGGTGAATGGCAAATACGAGTGCACTGAGCAAAGAAGAACGCAAGAAGGCCAAACGGGCCGCCCGCAAGAAACAAGCTCCCAAGAAACCCCGCGAACACGCCCGCGGCTCAAAGAAGCGCAAGGTGAAGAAGATGGTCAGAGGACAGGCTAAGCGCTAAGGGGCCAGAGTAGCCGGTTGGGCCGCTGACATGCTCAGCGGCCCGGCAACACTTTCCTGTTAAGGAGCCTCTTTTGGCCAACCAATACTTTGCCAAGAAGTCCATTGATAAGCTGATCTCTGACTCTGAACGCCCGGAACACCGGCTGAAGAAGTCATTGGGGCCGTGGTCACTGACTGCGTTGGGCATTGGCGCAATCATTGGTTCAGGCATTTTTGTGCTGACCGGCACGGCCGCGGCCGGGGAGTATTCGCAGGTTCCCTCGTTTTGGCACGCTCAGGTTCTGGACGTGATCCAGAACCTGATCCAGCACGGCAGCCTGTCGGGCGTCCTGATGCATGGCCGTCCAGCAGCGGGCCCGGCGATCGTTGTATCTTTCATCCTGGTTGCGGTGGTATGCAGCTTTGCCGGATTGTGCTACGCGGAACTGGCGTCCATGATTCCGATCGCCGGCAGCGCTTATACCTACACATACGCCACGTTGGGAGAGTTGATTGCCTGGATCATCGGATGGGACCTGATCCTGGAATACGCGGTGAGCAATGTGGCTGTGGCCATTGGTTTTGGCGGATACCTGAAGGCCCAACTGGCCACCTTCGGCCTTTTGATTCCGGACAAATGGTCAACGCCGGTCTGGTCGGGGAGCCAATGGACGGGATCTTATTTCAATTTTCCAGCTTTCCTTGTGGTCTTTGTTCTCACGGTCTTGCTGGTGTGGGGCATTCGCGAATCGGCGGAAGCCAATAATGTTATGGTGGCCATCAAGATCGGCGCCATTCTGGTTTTTCTGGTGATAGGAGGAATGCTGGTAAATCCTGCCAATTGGCGTCCCTTTGCGCCAACAGGATTTGCCGGAGTCATGGCCGGCGGCGCCATTATTTTTTTCACGTATATAGGCTTTGACTCGGTCTCCACGGCGGCGGAGGAGGCGCGTAATCCGCAACGTGATATCCCGTTCGGAATTATTGCGTCGCTGATTGTTTGCACAGTCCTCTACGTGGGCGTAGCGCTGGTGCTTGTGGGCATGATGAAATACAGCACCTTTGCCGGCAGCAACGTGGATGCATCCGCCGCACCGGTGGCGTATGCTCTGGCGCATCTTGGGGCGAGCCGGACCTTCCAGACCATCATCATCATCGGCGCTTTGATGGGCATGATCTCATCGCTGCTGGTTTTCCAGTACGGACAAACACGCATCTGGTTTGCCATGTCGCGGGACGGTCTTTTGCCCAAATTCTTCTCAACCCTTCACCCTAAATTCCAGACGCCGCATTGGTCCACGTGGATTGCGGGCGCTGCCGTAGGGCTGCCAGCGGCCTTTTTTGATGTGGGCGAAGCGGCTGATCTTTCGAATATCGGAACGTTGTTTGCCTTTTTGCTGGTTTCGCTGGGAGTGCTTTTTCTGAGGAAGACTGATCCTGATCGTCCGCGGAGTTTCCGCGTTCCATTCGTTCCGATTTTTCCAATCATCTCGGTTCTTCTGTGCGTGGGGTTGATGTCAGGATTGCTGGTGATCACCTGGGTCCGCTTCTTTGTGTGGCTCGCCATTGGGTTAGTGATCTACTTTCTCTATAGCCGCCGGCACAGTGAATTCGCGCAAGCATGATCTCCAAGTCGTTCATCACCGGGCTGCCCAAAGCGGAACTCCATCTCCACCTGGAAGGCACGGTTGATCCGCCAACCCTGGCGGTCCTCAGCCAGCGCCATAACACTCCGCTGCCGACAGAGAACAATCGCTACAGCGTTCAGGGCAGCGGCGACGTGCTGAGTGAAGCAGAGATCCGGCGGCTTTATTCCTACAAAGACTTTGACGGCTTTATGAAGGCGTTCAAGGCGGTCACAGAACGCCTGCGTGATCCTGATGACTACGAGCTGATTGTCTACCGGCTTATGCAGAAGCTGGCGAGCCAGAATGTGTTGCACGCTGAGGTTTACGTGAGCGTCGGGGTGATTCACTGGCGCGGGCAGCAGTTTGAGCCGATTTTTGACGGGTTGGAGCGAGGCCGAATGCGCGGGGAGCGTGACTTTGGCGTTTCCCTCCTGTGGATCTTTGATGCGGTGCGCCATTTTGGCGTAGAGGCGGCAGGGAAAGTGTTTGAACTCGCTGCCCGCCTCCAGAACCGCAACGTGGTTGGAATAGGAATTGGTGGAATTGAGCAGCAGGGACCAGCGGAGAGTTTCAAGGATTTATACAAGAAAGCAGCTTCCCAGGGACTACGTTTGACTGCCCATGCGGGAGAGACGGCGGGACCGGAGTCAGTCTGGGCGGCGTTGAACATTGGGGCGGAGCGTATTGGGCACGGATTCTCAGTTCCGCGCGATCCGGAACTGATGGAGATACTGGCGGAACGGCAGGTGCCGCTTGAGGTTTGTGTCTCCAGCAACTTGCGCACCCGCGTGTGTGCGAGCGTCAGCGAGCATCCGGTAAAAATGATGTTTGAAAACGGCCTGATGGTCACCTTGAATACTGACGATCCGGAGATGTTCCAGACGTCCTTATGTCAGGAATACGAGTTGGTCCGGGAGGAATTGGGATTTTCTGACGAGCACATGCGCGAGTTGGCGCGCAATTCATTTGAAGCTTCTTTCCTTCCTGCGGCAAAGAAACTGGAATTTCTGCAGCGCATTGATGCCCTAGCGGGATGAAACACATTGGTCTGCCGCAGGATCTTAGCTGATGAGCGCTGATCTAACCTGCGTGGTTCTGGGAATTGCTGTTTACAGCGGAAAGATCAAACATGTGGTTGTGCCGTGGGCGTAGAGTTTGCCTCCGGCATCCACGATCCGGCCTTCGGCGGTTCCCACACGCTTTCCCACGGAGATCGCCTTGCCCTCAGCGCTCAGCAGCCCTGTGTCTTCTTTTATGGCGCGGAGAAAGCTGATCTTGATCTCCAGAGTGGTGTAGCCGGTTCCCGCCGGCAACATAGAGTGAACGGAGCACCCCATACATGAATCGAGCATGGTGGCGGCGAAGCCACCATGGACGGAGCCTAGCGGGTTGTAGTAGTCGAATGCGGGCTGGCCGGTAAAGACCACTCTTCCGGGCTCGACCTGGCTCAATACAAAACCAAATACTTTGGCAATGGGCGGGGCAGGATAGCGCCCTTCCAGGATGCGCTTCACCAGTTCATATCCGCTGAGGGCTTTGGCTTCAGCGGGTGGAACAACGCCATACTCCAGGTGCTTCGCCAGGTGGGGCTTCATTCAGGTCTCCAGCATCGTTCGTGCCGTCGTCATGCGAGATTCAGGGCTGTCTCAAATAGTGAATGGATGCGCCTGTAATGTCCTCTGACTCACTGAATTTCATCGCCCTGAGGTACGAGCAAGGTCTGAGGTTCACTTGGCAGCCAGGGAACCAGCGATTTCAATTTTCACGAGATCCTGCTGCCTGGGGACGCATTCGCATTGTGGGCCAACCACGGTGTGAGATTCGGTTGTCTGGGGGGCGCGCCAGAAGTCCATCCGAGAAGTCTGGTGCACGCAGGAGACGGTGCAGTGCGGGGCGCACGATTTCTGCGTTCTGAACTCGCGACGGATATCTTCACGCGTGTATTGCGCCAGCGGGATGCCGGGGAAGCCGCGTTGCTGGGAGCAATAGTGCACCAGGCCATGCTCGCAGATGTACAGGAAACGCGCACCGGCGCGGCAGCGCCATTCGTTGGGCAATCCCAGGGCAATTTTTTCCTGAAAGCCGTTGAGCCGGGCATAGCTCAGTTTGCTCAGTTTCCTGATCTCATGAAATACAGTCTGGCCTTCGCCGGATAGGGGCTTTAATTGTCCCGAATCGTCGTGGATGATTCCTACCGTGGAACTGAACCCCAACTCCAGCGCGCGTTTTGCCACCGTGAGCGCGTCTCCCTGGTTCTTGACTCCAGCGCCGATCACAGAGTTGATGTTCACATGGAAATCCGCGTGCTCTTGCAGCCACTGAAGTTTTTTGTCCAGCACCTTCAATGATTTGTTCGAGACGTCGTCCGGCATCGCGTTGTCAATGGAAATTTGCAGATGGTCCAGGCCGGCGCGGTTCAGCCGCTGGATGCGCTCCGGGACCAGCAGATAGCCGTTCGTAATCAGCCCTGCAATCATGCCGTGGGAGTGAATGCGGCGAACGATCTCATCCAGTTGCGGATGGAGGAGCGGCTCTCCTCCGCTAATCACAATCAATGTGGTCCCGAGTTCCGCCAGCTTATCCACACGGGCGTACATCTCTTCCAGCGGTACGGGATCGGAAAAATCATCGTATTCGCTGCAATAGGTGCAGGAGAGATTGCATTGCCGCGTGGGGATGATTTGCGCTTGGACAGGATGGTCGGTTGAGAGCAGTCCTTTCGCAATCATCCGAAGTTCGCGGAATTTGCGGCGTGCGGCTATGAGCCGTCGCCGGAATTTAGTCTTTGCAGATGGCATGGCTGATGCTCTAGTTATTAGAACATAAACAACGTGCCTGAAGACGGGCTAAGGCACTAAGTGGTTTGTTTTGACTGCTAAACTGGGAATTCTACGCCCCCAAGTTATCGAAACTCGTGTTATCTAAACCCAGCCCAGCCCTGAAGCGGTGAGCCTCCAGATCATGTAGAGGACGGCAACCGTCACGATTGCGGTGCCGGTGCTCAATTTCGGTTTGGCCGAATTCACCTTAAACCCGATGCCGAGGAGGACAATAATCCAAATTGTAATCACGTCCAGTGACCCTGCCATTCCGTACAGGAACTTGGAGGTGTTCTGGTAATCCATAAAGTAGGCGGGATTTGTCGCAACCAGATTCCGCGGATTCCGGCCCTCCATGTCGGTGGCCATGCTCAACGTAACGATAGCCAGCACGGCACTGATGATGCTTGGTAATCCGGCGTAGAACAATATTGCCAAACTTCGTTTGTATGGAACTGCAGCTTCATGGATGAAGTTGAAAGCAGCCATCAGCAGCGCAGCGATAACCAGTCCCCCTAGAAGACTGAAGATAGGCAAAACATACGGAAGGACCCTTGAAATCTTCACGCCGATGGCAATCCGCTGGTTCTGCTGTTCTTTAGAAAGGCCGTCAAAGGCCTGCGACTGAGCGGGAGAACTAGCGATCTGCTGGCGCATGAGCTGCTCAAGATCGGCCTTGTTGTTAAATAGCGTTAGAGATACAGCGGCAAAAATGCCGCCAATGACCCACGGCACCCACCAACTTGCATTGCGGCGAATGTCCTCGAACGTCTTCGAGGGTGCCGTAAAGATGTTGATAATCCGCTGGGGCTCAGAAAGGCCCGGTTGAGAGACTTCAGATGGCATTGGTGGTATGGCAGCGCTCATTGCAGACCTCAGGCAAATGGATTTAGCTGAAAGATGAAAGGATTGTAGCTTGCCGCCTTTATGGCCGCCAATTAAATCTTGGCGAAATGCTGCCATCCCTCAGGCTCCAGAAGCTTTGCATGACCCGACTCGTCCTGTATCTGCACCTTGGAGCGGACGGATGGCCGGGGCAATATTCTTCCAATCGGAGTGATCGGAATACCTGCGATCTTCTGCGGAAGCGTCAGGTGTTGACGGGCGGTAAACAGCAATTCGTAGTCGTCGCCACCATGCAGCGCCAGGTCGAGCGTTACCGCTTTTGCCCGCGGGATTGCGCCGGCCTCGATCAACGCTGATACTCTGCTCTCCTGGCACATGTGGGCGAGATCGACGGACAGGCCATCGCTTATGTCAATCATGGCGTTGGCCAAAGCTTTTTCCCGCAGCAGGCGGGCCATTGCAATGCGGGGAGCGGGATAAAAATGCCGGCTCTTGCGGCGTGGACGTATTTTTTCTCCTCCATAGAGGCGCTTGAGCACGGCAGCAGAGCCGCCAAGCTCTCCGGTCACATAGATCCGGTCGCCCGGGCGCGCTCCGGAGCGGAGCAGTGCCTTGCCCGAAGGAACCTGGCCCAGGAGCAGGATGTCCGCAGTAATTTTGTCCGCGCTGGACGTATCGCCTCCAGCCAGCGGTGTACGGAATTGGCGGGCCAGGTGAAGCAGGCCGCGCAGAAATTCATCAACCCATCTCTGCGGCAGCTCCGCGGGAATCCCAAGGGAGAGAAAACAGGCGACAGGATCTCCGCCCATGGCGGCTATATCGCTGAGTCCCCGGGCCAGGCAGCGATGTCCGACGCTTCGTGCCGGGTGCCACTCACGACGGAAATGAACGTCTTCCACGCACAAGTCTGTTGTGACCAGCAATTGGTTGCCGGGGGGTAATTGCAAGATTGCGCAATCGTCGCCAATCCCGCGAACCAATTCACCCTGTTTGGCCCTTCCAGCCAGACCGCGAATACGGTTGATGAATTGTCTTTCGGGCAGCACGCAGGTTAAATATAGCCTTGGATGTCCAAAAGGTCATGGGCGCGATTGAACTGTTTCCGGGGCAGTGCCAGCAAACCTTCGTCACCGGGCCGCATCCATTGGATGATTGACACGGCACTGACCAGCCTGTTAAGTTTAGCGCGCTATTTCCTCTTGCCCTCTGATCTGTGTATTGGATCCCCTGGGTTTTTGGCAGGGGAGGAAATTTTGACCGGCCCCCTACGGATTTTGAACCGGCGGCTTGTTTCAGAACACAGAAACCGTTAATTGCGGTCACAACTAAGACAGAATTTTAAAAAACGGAGCATTTTTACTTGAGGAAACGCTTTTATATCATGCTGGTGGCGCGGAACTCCGAAGGGGAGCTTCTCAAGATTCCCATTCCGTTGCACTATTTATATGTGTTTATTGCCGGGGCGCTGATCGGGATGCTCACCATTACCGGTATGGCCGGATCGTACGCGCGAATGCTGCTCAAGACCCAACGGTACAACGCGCTCCGTGACGAAAAAGTCGCGCTCGCCAAAGGCTACAATCAACTTAAACAAATTGCGCAGGAAAACCAGTTGCAGGCGGAATCGCTGAGTTCGCTCGCCAGCGAAATCTCCAGCTTGTACGGTCTCAAGCCGGATCCGGCATTTGCGCATGACGATCCCGCCACGGCGTCTATGGAACAATTCTATGCTTTGAAAGATACGGCTATGAGCGGAGCCGCGTCGATTGCCATTGGAATGGAAATGAGCGACGCAACCATGCGGGATTGGGAGCGGCTCGCGTCTGCCCCGACTCTGTGGCCGGTAGAGGGGCGTATTACCGACGGGTTTGGTGCGCGCATCGATCCGTTCAATGGTGAAGGTGCGTTCCACCGCGGCGTGGATATTTCCAGCCAATATGGCACGCGCGTAATCGCTCCGGCGGATGGTGTGGTGCATTTTGCCGATTTTATGAACGGTTTTGGCCGGGCCATTGTTTTAGATCACGGCCAGGGCATCACCACCTTGTATGGCCATCTTTCCGGCTTCGGCGTTACTCCCGGACAGGTTATTCATAAGGGCGATATCCTGGGCTACGTGGGAGTGAGCGGGCGCAGCACAGGCCCACACTTGCACTACGAAGTGAGAATCTTCAATACGCCAGTGAACCCATATAAATATCTGCGATTCACGTTGACGCAGCAGATAGCCTCGGGAGCTATGTAGGGCAGCGGGTCTGGGCCCATCGCTTTACGATTAATGGTTCATACTCGCAGCCATTTTCTTCACAAATTCCTGGGGAATGGTCACGCTGACCACCGTTTGATTTCCATTCTGCTGGACTTGAATACTGTCCACCACAGCCTTCACATCTTTATCCGGGCCGCCGGGAGAAAGCGATTCCGTGGCGCCCTTGCCCAGCAGCAAAAGAGTATTGGCGGCTTGTAGAACGCGGGCCGCATCAGCTTCGTTGGCGCTGATGACGGCTGCGCGGAAGCGGATGGAGCCAGTGTAGCGAACGGAAAAGACGGAAGTAGTGTTTTGCAGGAAATTCAAATCCACTCCGCCCGGGAGCTGGCTGGCGCCCGACTGCGTGGGCATACGGAACATGGCCCAGGCCAGACTGGCGAAGGGCACATAACTGTAATAGTCCCGGACCAGCGACGGACCCTGGCTTATCAGATAGGCGCCACGCGCTTTATCAATGATGCTGTGCATCGGCTCGGCTGACTCCATGTTGGTGACGGCGACGGTCTTGGAATCTACGATGCAAGCGCGTACCACATGGCCTTCCTGGCGAATGGAAAAGATGGTCTTGCCGGCATAGGTCTCGCTCGCGCCGGAGAGCTTCTGCATATAACTGTTCAGGCGTTCCTGGTCGAAATTACCGGTAAAAACCGCTGAGGACTCTGAATTGAAATCACCCGGATTGTGTTGGGAGACCGCGATTCCGTCCAGATCATGCTCAAAGTGAAAGCCTGTGTGCTGTAGAAAATCCTGATATTGCGGGTCCGATTGAGCCGGCAGTTGGCCCAGATCAATGTAATGCACAGGAGAGAAGTTCACGTAGAGCAGGAAATTGCCTTCCGGCAGGAGAAGAACAGCCCGGGCCGGCCGGGCCACCCGCTGGTAGACAACAACCGCAACAGCCGTGGCAACGATCAGAAACAGGCTTAAGAACAGGAGTTTGCGATGGTTACGCATATTGTGTGCCATCAGTATAGATTAGCCATCCCAAGGACAAGCTGAAATCCGGCGGGAAGCTTGCTACAATAAAACGGGAGTTGGTGCCATCTTGGGGTGCCCCCCTAAACGGTTCATAGGGTTGCTGGTTGCACGTGGAATGCCGCTGTGCTAACTTATTATTTTTGGCCCCCGTATGTCGGGAAGCAGTTTGCTGGCGTAGCTCAGTCGGTAGAGCATCTGATTTGTAATCAGAGGGTCAGGGGTTCAAATCCCTTCGCCAGCTCCAGATGAAAAGGGGTTCCTGAAGCGTGTAGGCTGGCGCGCTTTAGGGAGTGGCAGACACTACGCACTGAAGATTTTCCACCGGAACGCAATTTCCACGAAGACTTCTCCGTAAGCTGGTTTGGCGTTTGTGCGGAAGTATGTTTTTGCGCGTATCCAGTTTGCTTTTTGCGTACGTGTCCCCCATAAGACCGGCTAGAAGCGTCCACGTGCGATTTTTGACTCGGCGAGGAAGCAGGCTCCGTACATGCACAGGTGGCCGAGTGGTTAATGGCAGCAGACTGTAAATCTGCCGCTCCTTGGAGCTACGGAGGTTCGAATCCTCCCCTGTGCACCAGGATTGTAAGTTGATTGCGAAAGCAGCCATGATGGGAAGTCGAAAGCGATTCGGCGTTGCGCTCGCGGTCTATGTGTTGCTCGGTCTTCTGATCTGGACAACCATGAGTGATGTTCCGATCAGGATTGCCGGTGGGCAGATCAGCATTCGCGGGCTGACCCTGGCAATCGTAGCTTTTTTTGCCATGCGCACGTTGCTGCATTGGAAATCAGAGCACGCGCGGCCGGAGGACGAGAAGGAAGAAGTTTCGAGCTGATGTAGCTCAGTTGGTAGAGCACTCCCTTGGTAAGCGTTGCGGCGCGAAGCGTTGCCGCAACCGAGACAGAGTCACCGGGGGTGACCTCGACCGATGATGGACGGATTTGCGGAGTTTTCGAGCTGATGTAGCTCAGTTGGTAGAGCACTCCCTTGGTAAGGGAGAGGTCACCGGTTCAATCCCGGTCATCAGCTCCAGAGATTTGAGAGCAGGGCGGGTGAGCGCCGTGAAAGCGCGAGCAGAGCGCGAGGGCGAAGCGCCTGAGCAAAGCGAAGGGAAAACGCGGAGCCCTCGAAGAGAAGCCCACTCCCTTGGTAAGGGAGAGGTCACCGGTTCAATCCCGGTCATCAGCTCCAGAAGTTTTAAGCTGATGCAGTTCGAGTTGTTGGCGGCTCTCAGTAAGCGTTGCGGCAGCGAAAGCGTTGCCGCAACCCGAAAGAAAGCCGGTCACCGGTTTTGTTTTTCAATCCCGGTCATCAGCTCCAGAAGTTTTAAGCTGATGCAGTTCGAGTTGTTGGCGGCTCTCAGTAAGCGTTGCGGCAGCGAAAGCGTTGCCGCAACCCGAAAGAAAGCCGGTCACCGGTTTTGTTTTTCAATCCCGGTCATCAGCTCCAGAAGTTCATTTGTTACATGGGATTGGCGGGAGTAACTCAGTGGTAGAGTCACAGCCTTCCAAGCTGTTGGTCGCGGGTTCGATTCCCGTCTCCCGCTCCAAAAGATAAGCAAGTGAGCAGGCGGCGAGGGTTGGCAGCAGACAGATTCAGAGTAGTTTGAAAAAGAGTAATCGGATGGCGTTTCAGCAGGCCCAGATTGCAGTCCAGAAGACCGAAGAATTTGAGCAGTTGCGGTCGGCGATTGAGCGCGTTTTTGCCGCCGGAGCTGTAGAGAAACTGCTCAAAAAACTTCAGGGCAGCAACGTGCGCATTCGCGAATTCGAGAAGGCGCTGGAGAAGAGCGTTTTTGAGGCTGCAGATCCGGAGCTGGCGCGGTCCGGCAAGAGTGCGAAGCAGCTTTACGGTGTCCTGGCTTTGTCTGACCAGGCGCTGATCCGGGAGTTTTATCTGGAGCGGATCGAGCAGGTTGATTCGAAATTCAGACAGAAGTTCCAGAAAGTTTATCGGTACTACTGAGCACCTGGAGTTTGGGGCAACCTGGTGCCGTTTGAGGAGACAGCATGGCGAAGGAAAAATTTGATCGCAGCAAGCCGCACGTGAACGTAGGGACAATTGGTCACATTGACCACGGGAAGACGACGCTGACGGCGGCCATCACTAAGGTATTGAGCAAGCACAATCCCAAGATCAAGTTCCGCTCATTCGACTCGATTGATAATGCGCCGGAAGAGCGGGAGCGGGGCATCACCATTGCCACGGCGCACGTGGAGTACGAGACGGCGGCGCGGCATTACGCGCACGTGGATTGCCCGGGGCACGCCGACTACATCAAGAACATGATCACCGGGGCGGCGCAGATGGACGGAGCCATCCTGGTGGTGGCGGCGACGGACGGGCCGATGCCGCAGACGCGGGAGCACGTGCTTTTGGCGCGGCAGGTAGGAGTGCCGTGCATCGTGGTGGCGCTGAACAAGTGCGATGCGGTGGACG
>Ga0209168_10000565_pt1 | contig 34519 bp, 28 predicted proteins | sample Coa_R1_FD_187156 | JGI IMG/M metagenome (GOLD analysis project Ga0209168, IMG submission 187156) | Surface soil microbial communities from Centralia Pennsylvania, which are recovering from an underground coalmine fire - Coalmine... | ecosystem: Environmental > Terrestrial > Soil > Unclassified ...
TTTCCGGTCGCGTCATGGTGTTCGGCACGGTGGGCTCCAGCGGGTCGCAAGGGAGCGCGTCAAATTCATCGTCGCGCTCGCCGTCGGACACGACGCGCGGAGGATGCGAATGGTTGTCGATGGCGCGAATCTTGCGGATTTGCGCCATCAGTGAGGGATCCGGCGCCTGCGCCCCGGCGAAAATCGGCGCGGCCAGCAAAATTACGATGCCCACAAAAAGTTTCATCGAGTTCGCCCCGCACGATTCTAACTCAGGTTCCGCAGCGCCGGCGGTCCGCGGGTGATTCCGTTCGCGGGCGATCCAGGAAATCCGCAGCGCTCCAAATCGCGCGATTCGCCGGGTGTCAAATCTGAAATTTCAAATCTCAAATTTCAAATCTGAGATGAACCCATCTACCCATCTCATGAATAGTCTTTCTAGGTCGCGGCTTCAGCCGCGACAATCAGGGCCCGGCAAACAGGGGCTTTAGCCCCTGAAGCGCTATTTCGACCTGGGCCTGACCATTTATGAGATGGCTTCATCTCAAATCTCGAATTTCAAATCTGAGATTTGAAATTTCGCTGCCAGCAGACTGCTCACCATCTCCGCCAAACGAAACCTCAGCATGTTCAATCCTCGACGGCTCGATCCCGAGCCCACATCCAGTTTGCCAATGCGATCACCATCGTTGTCAGAACGATGGCCCACTCGTTCCAGTGCATGCGCGACATCAGAACCAGCAGCATGCACACAGCCACCATCGCAATGATATTCCCCGCGGGAATCCGAAACGCAGCGGCAGCCGGAAATTTACGGCGCAGCACGGGAAGCGCGGCACAAACCAGAATGAAGACAAACAGGCGCGCCACCGAAGAGATGATCACGTTCCATTTGAAATTTCCGAAAACCGCCAGGCACCACACAAATCCCGCGAAGACAAGTATGGAAATGTGCGGCGTGCGGTACAGCGGATGAACGCGGGCGAAAACGGGTGGGAAATCCCCGTGCTCCCCTAACGCGAACGCCAGCCTCGGTGAATTGAGCATATGCGCGCTCAGAAATCCGTACACCGACACCAGCGCCGCGCCGGCAATCGCCGACGCTCCCCACCTTCCCCACATTGCCTGGGCCGCCAGCGAGAGTGGCCGGTCGGTCGCCGCCGCAGCCGGGACCACCATCACCACGATGTACTGAATCAGGCAGTAGAGCACCGCGGTGGTGAGCAGCGCGACCAGCAGCGCGAAGGGCAGATCGCGCCGAGGATTCCTCGCTTCGGCCATCGGCACCACCGCACCCTCGAAACCGGCGTAGGCGAAAATGATTACCAGCATCGCTTCAAACCAATTTCGCAATGGATATGCCGTGGCGATCGTATTTGCGTGGAAAGATGCCGGGGAAGGCGCTGTCCCTGTGCGGGCGCGAAGCAGAAAAATCGCTCCGGCCGCTGCGAATAAGAACAGTGCCGACAATTTTGCGACGGTAAAAAAATTGCTGGCGGCCGCGCCCGCTTTCACGCCGCGATAATTCACTACGGTCAGAAATCCGACCAGCACGGTGCAGACCACGGTTCTTGCAATCGGTTCCACCGCTCCGGGCCAGAATTGCGCCAGATAATTTACAAAGAGGTTGACAGCCGCGGCGACCGCCGTACTGCGCGATAACCACGACAGCCAGCCCGCCTCGATCCCGAAGAACCGGCCGAAGGCGGCGCGCGAATACAGGTAGGGTCCACCCGATTCGCCGAATTGCGAAGCCACTTCGGCCAGGCAGGCCATCACCAGCGCGATAGCGAACGCGCCCATCAAATAGGCCAGCGGACTCCACGCGCCCAGGTATCCCGCCACCACCGACGGCAATCCAAAAATGCCGCTGCCAATGATCGAATTTACGATCAGCGCCGTGAGCGTCCAGCGGCCCATGGCGCGAAGCAGTCCCGGCGATTGGCGAACTTCCATCCGTGCTCAATGCTTCCGACTTGCAAACGAACTGGAACCGGGCGGCGCCGCCGGTGCTACTTTTCGCCTACGACGTGATTCGTCAACTTTCCGATTCGCTCGACTTCCAACTCGATGGTATCGCCCGCCTTCAGAAAGCGCCCCATCTCCAAGCCGCAGCAGCAGCGGTTGGTGCCGGATTCGGCCACGGTTCCGGTACCCGAACCAAAAAATTCGCCGGGATACAAGGTCTCGCTCTGCGAAACGTAGGCAATGAGTTCCTCAAACGTCCAACGCATGCCTTTGGTGTGCCCGTAGGACACTTCCGCGCCGTTAATTCGCGCCCGCATCACTAGATTGTAAGGATCGGGAATTTCGTCGGGCGTAACGAGCACCGGCCCGATGGCGTTGCCGCCGTCAAAATCCTTTCCCTTGGCCGGGCCGAGGCGCCCGCCCATTTCTCGCTTCTGGATATCGCGCGCAGAAAAATCGTTGAAGATGGTGAAGCCGCCGATAAAATCGCGGGCCTGTTCTTTGGCGATGTTGCGTCCCTGCCGGCACAGGAAAATTCCGAACTCCAGTTCCCAATCGAAGGCTTTCGTGTAGCGGGGAATCGTGACGCTCGCGCCGTCGCCAATCACATTCATGCGATTGCCCTTGTAATAGACGGGTCGCTCGTACCACGGCCGCATGGCGCGATAGGCGAGTGTCGCTTTGCGGCCAAAAGTTTTCTCCACGGCGCGATCGACCGATGCAACCCAGCGCGGCATTCCGAACCGCCGCGTGCAGTTCACCACGTGCTGCTCAAACACCATGAATTCGCGAATCGATTCGGGGCGGGGAACGGGAGAGAGCAGATCGACGTTCGCGCGCTCGATGACGGCGCTTTCCGGCCGCTGCGACGCCGCAAATTCGACGGTTTGATGCGCCGCGTCGCGAGCCGCGCTTCCGCCCTGCAGAAAGGCGAGCATCGACTGAAAGTGGGGATTGCCGTCGCCGTGACGGAATTGTTCGGCAGCCTGCAGCCGGATGATTTTAGAATCGGCGTCCACTAGGGCGCCAATTTCCTGCTGGCCCTGATGGCGAAACGTCACCAGCCGCATGAGGTTGTCCGGATATTTCGTGTAGCACAGCGACTCATCGCTGTGCGTTTTTTGCAGGTCGAAAAATCGGCGCAAGCTCGCCGGTATAAAGAGATCGCGTCCTAACGTTCCGCGCCGAACGCGCGCGAAGAACCGCTTCAGTACGGAAACGGCTCCAGCGGAGGCGCAACGCCCGGCGGCACGGGAGTCCGCGCCACGTTCATCAGCATGGCCAGCGTCGTGTAGTAGCCGCACAGCCCGGCAATGTCGATCACGCCTTGTTCGCCAAAGCGGTTCAGCACGCGTTCGTACACCGCATCGCTCACGCCCTGATGCAGCCGAATTTCGGTGACAAATTCGTAGACCATTTCCTGGTCCGCAGACATGGCCACTGGACGCTGCCCGGCCGCAATCGACTTGATCGTTTCGGCCTTGATGTCCGCTTTCAGGGCCAGCGCCTGGTGCGAATACCATTCAAACTGCTGGGTCCATTGCCGCGCCATGAGAAGGATGATGAACTCGCTGATGGCCGGACCCAGCTTGGTGTTGTAGCGCAGGTATTCGCCCACCCGCTGCAACCGGCTCATGTACTCCGGGCTGCGCAGCAGCGGAATGAACGGTCCCACCAGTTCTTTGCGCGGGCCGGAAGTAATTTCCTCGGCGGCTTTCTTCTGCGCGTCGGTCCATTTGTCCGCCGGGATCGCCGGCATGCGATCCGTCGGGGCGTCAGGGGCGGGTGCGGCATTCGCCGTCGACGCCAGGCCCAGAAGCGAAGTTCCCGCCAGCACCGTGGCGCCGCTCAGGAAATCGCGCCGGTCCACCGTAGTTTTCGGCTCTGCATTCTTCAGATCGTTCGTGTCGTCCATGGATTTCACCGTATCATCCTTCGCATTAGCGGCGTGCCTGGTTGGTTGTTTCGAGAAGTCCCCAGCATTATATGCGCCGGATTCCAAAACGCCAATTGCAGTTGTGGCGCACGCTTTAGCTTGCGGAAGTCCATTGTTAGCCTAGCTCCCCAAAAAGTCTAAAGCCCGCGCAAGCTGAAGCATGCGCCACGGCGCTTGACAAACTCCCGCAATCGAAACAAAGTGGCCTCAGCGGGCCGACCGCACTTTCCGACATCCTAGAAGATAAAGGAAAATCACATGAGTTTGCGCAATGTGCACGTTCCAGCAGCCGCGGTTCGATCGATCGCGAGAATTTTCTTACTCCTTGCTGTCGTGGCAATTTTATTCGGAGTGACCCCCCGGCTGCGCCGGGAAGCCGTGGCAGCGGCGCCTCAGCAGGACGCAACCAGCGACTGGACCTACGTCGATCATGACTTCAACGGCACGCGCTACAGCCCGCTGACGCAAATCACTCCCGCCAACGTCAAGCAGCTTGCCAAGGTCTGCTCTTACACGTTCCCGGAAAAAGTTCCGTCCGAATCCGCGCCCATCGTTTCCGCCGGAGTGCTCTACGCCACCAGCGATCACTATACGGTGGCGATGGACGCTGCCGACTGCCACGTTTTATGGTCGTACCAGTGGATACCGCGGGACACCGACCGCGTGCATCCGCACCGCGGTGCCGCGCTCGCCAATGGGAAAATTATTCGCGGCACGGGTGACGACTATTTGATTTCCCTCGACGCCGAGAGCGGAAAGCTGCTGTGGGCCAAACAAATCGCCGATCCCAAGCAGGGCTTCTTTATCGCCATGCCTCCGCTGGTGACCAATGACATGATCTACATCGGACCGGCGGGATCGGAACGCGCCGGCACCGGATGGATGGGCGCGTACCGGCTGAGCGACGGCCAGCAGGTTTGGAAATTCAATATCATTCCGCAGGGCAACGAACCTGGCGCCGACACCTGGGGCCCGAATCCCGAAGCGCGCAAGCATGCCGGCGGCGCTCTGTGGACCGCCCAATCCTATGACAGCGAAAAGGGGATTCTTTTCGTCGCCGGTGGAAATCCGGCGCCCGATTTCTACGACCAGGTGCGTCCCGGCGCGAATTTGTACACCAACTCGTTGATCGCGCTCGACGGCAAAACCGGAAAGCTGCTGTGGTACAACCAATTCATTCCGCATGACGTGGATGATTACGACATCACCCACGTCAATCCCGTTTTCAAAGTGAACTCGCGCACCATGATCGCCTCATCCGGCAAGGACGGCGTGCTACGAGTGGTCGACGGCACGACGCATAAAGTGGTTTACAGCGTTCCTTTCACTACGCAATTGAATTCGGAAGTGCCGCTCACAACGGAGCCATTGAAAGTTTGCCCGGGAATTCTGGGCGGCGACGAGTGGAACAGCGGCGCGTACAGCCCCAAGCTCGGCCTGCTGGTCATGCCGGCCAACGACCAGTGGTGCTCGACCAACATGAAGGACAAAAATCCGCCCAGCGTGGAGAAGGCCAATTCCGGCGAGACCAGCTACTTCGGCGGGCCCATCGATCACGGCGCGTTCGCCGGAGCGCGCGGCCGCTTGACGGGGTTCGATGCCGCCACCGGAAAAGAGCGCTGGCGGTACGAAGCGCCCACGCCGCTCGTGGCGGGCGTGGCCGTTACGGCGTCCGACCTGATCTTCACCGGTGAAACCGGAGGCTTCTTCGATGCGGTGGACGCGACGTCGGGCAAAGTCCTAGTGCACCTCGATCTGGGCGACTCGATTCAGGGCGGCGTGATTACCTATTCCGCGCATAACACTCAGTACGTCGCCGTAACTTCCGGCGACGGGAACGTGATCGGCAACAAAAATTTTCCGGAAGTGAAGGGCGGCAATCCCGCGGTCACGATTTTTGGGCTTCCCAAAAAATAGGATTCCCGCGGCACAGGCTTCACAAGCCGCGGAAAAACTCAGAAAACTCAGACTTGTCATCCCGAAGGGCTGGGTTTGCCCGAGGGATCTGCTTTTGCCTTGGCTTTACTGAAAAGCAGCAAGATCACAGGCGAAGCCTGCTCAACCATTCTGGAAGTGCCGCAAAAAAACTGTTAGCATGCTCGCATCCGCAACACAGGCATGAGCACCAGTATTAATCAGAATCAAATTGGAGGCCTGGTAATGGCATACATTTTCAACGAAGATCAGCTGCCCCGCCTACTGTCAAACGGCCGCGAGCGGGTGTTCTTCGTCAACAAGGAACTCACCAAGATCGACGACATGCTGGCCGGCATCATGCACTACAAGCAGGGCGCCGCGTCTCCGTACCACATGCACAAAAATTGCGAACATTTTTATTTCATCATGGATGGCAAAGCTACCGTGCAGAGCGAGGAAGGCACCCGCGAGATCGGTCCGGGCACCATGGTTTTCATTCCCGCGGAAGAAAAGCACCGCCTACGCGCGCTCGAGCCGCTTTTTTATTTTGAGTTCCAGGCTCCCAACCGTTTTCAGACCACCATCCTGGAAGGCACGCCGGACGATCTCAAGTGGGACCGTGTCGATGGCGGCGTCTGGTATCAGAGCTGAGTGGCACAGGCTTCAGCCTGTGGATTTTGGTCCTAAGAGAACTGAAAGGATGAATCGGCCATGTCTTTAACTTTCATCGACACGAACAAAATTTCGCATCGCAAGGTGCCCGGCTCGGGAGAGTTCGCGGAAATTCTGAACAAGGAACTCTGCGGCGCCGAAAATGTGGTCGGATCGCTGCACTGGCTCCATGCTGGGGAAAAACTGGAAGTGCGCTCCGACGCGAAGACGCATCAACTGGTGTACCTGATGCAGGGCGAAGGCACCATCACGCTGGATGGCAAGGACCACAATGTACGCAAAGGCTCGGGCGTTTATCTGGGCCCAACGGAATCTGCAACCATCAAGCCGGCCGGAGCCGCCCCGCTGAAATTGTTCCAGCTGGTCGTTCCGCACCTGCCGGCCTGATGGCGCCGCGTCCGGCGATCGGTAAGGGTTCGGCGGAATGATTCGGTGATCTCGCAGACGAAAAAAGGGAGACATTCGATGGTAAATCGACAGGTGAGTCAACAGGGTCGCTCGCGCGCAATCGCGTTGCTGTGCTCGTCGATTTTCGCAGCCGCAATCCTCACGCCGGCGATCGCCCGCGCGCAGCTCAAGCAGCCGCTGCTCTCCGAGGACAACCTGAAGAAAGTATCGGACCACGTCTACGTGATCGAAGGCTTTCCCAACGTGGCCATCGTGGTGGGCAGCCGCGGAACGCTGGTTGTTGACACCGGTCTCGGCGAGCGCAACGGTGCCACGGTGATGCGCGCCGAACAAAAAGTGGCCAAGGGTCCGATCCTGTACCTCACCACCACGCATTTCCATTCCGAGCACACCTCCGGCGAATCGGCGTTTCCGGCGGGCACGATCATCATCCGCAACAGCGCCCAGCAGCAGGAAATGGACAAGGGCGTCGCCGCACACATCGAAGTGTTCAAGAAAATGTCGGACCAAAACATGGGGCTGCTGCAGAACGTGAAGTTCCGCCCGCCCGACGTGGTTTTTGACCGCGAAGCGAAAATCGATCTCGGTGGCGTCACTGCCCGCCTGTTCTGGCTCGGCCCCGCGCACACCAAGGGTGACGAACTGACCTTCGTCGAGGAAGATGCTGTCCTGATTCCCGGAGACATCGTGCAGAAGGGCATTTTCCCGATCATGCCCAATCCCGACGCCAGCGTGAAGGGCTGGCTCTCGATTCTCGATAACGTCGAAGCCTTGCACCCCAAGTTCATCGTGCCCGACCACGGCGCCGCGATCGTCGATGCTTCACAAATTGACGCAGAGCGCGCATACATCACCGCGCTACAGACGCGCGCCCTCGAATTGAAGAAGCAGGGAGTCTCCGCGGAAGATGCCGGGAAAACCATGACGGCGGAATTGAAAGCAAAATATCCCGATTGGCCCAACCCAAACAACGTAGCCGGCGAAGTGGCACGAGTCTACGAGCAACAGTAGGACAGGCTTCAGCCTGTCAGGTTTAGAGTCGTGGCCGGCGGAAGTCTAAGCCCTGCGAGCGGGAATCTTTGTAGGGCACGGCTTCAGCCGTGCCATGACGTGCGCACGGTTGCTGTCGGCTTTAGCCGCTGGCCATTTTGTTTTGAGACCGTCTGATCGTATAAAGACGTCAGCCTGTCGGGTTTTGAGTTGTGGCCGGCAATAATCTAAACCAGACAGGCTGAAGCCTGTCCTACTTTAATCTCGGAATCAACTGCAGCGCATTCTCCCGCTGAATCATTCGCAGATCACTCGCCGGCACGTCGAACTTATTCACTGCCGTCGCAATCCTCTCAATGGTGAAAAACGGAATATCCGATCCAAATAAAAGGTGATCCTTGGGGATTCCCTTCAACACCGCCGCCATGGGGATCGGGCTGAGCGCCACGCTGGCGATATCGTAGTAGAGCTTCTGCAGTTCGTGTTCAAACCCGTTGGGAATGATCGCCGCGCGCTCTTCCGGCGTCAGCCCGGCGCCCGCCAGCCGCGGCGTCAGCATCAGGATGGTTCCGCCGCCGTGGGAAAAAATCCAACGGATATTCGGGAAGCGCATGATCGACCCGCTGTAAATCAGGTCGGTAATGGTGCGTGTCGTGTCCGTAGGGAAATCAATCTGCACGCGGTTCAGGTGCCGGATGGGCATGGCGCAGCAGGAAATGGTCGGATGAACGAACACCACCGCCTTGCGTCTATTCATCTCTTCAAGGACCGGGGCAAAGTTGGGATGGCCCAGCAATTTTCCGTCATCGTAGCTGGTCAACAAACCGATGCCGTCCAGCTTCAGTTGATCGTAAATGTTTTCAATCTCGCGCAAACTTCCGTCGATATCGGGCAAGGGAATCGCGCCCCACATCCCGAAGCGCCCCGGAAAATCCTGCGCCAGTTTCGCGCCGTATTCATTGCAGTCGCGCGCGTTCTGCCGCCCCTCGGCATTGTCTCCGAACCAGATGCCCGGGCTAGTCATTGAACCGATGGCCGTGGCGACGCCTTGCTGGTCCATCTGATCGAGCGAGTAGCGCGGCGTCCAGTTCTGGTAGAACGATCCGGGAAACGTCGGCGAATCGTCGGTCATGCGCTTCAGATTTCGCGCCGTAAATTTTGGCGGGAAAATGTGATGGTGGGTATCGACGATGCGCGGTCCCGCCATGCCGGATTGTGCGAAGGAGCGAGGAGCGAGCGCCATCCCCGCGCCCACGGTGGAGAGCACGCCCAAAATCTCTCGGCGCGACGGGCGATGTCCGACTTGGGGCAATGAAAGTCCGAGTTTTCCAGCCGACTCAGCAGCCTGTTTCACGGGCAGTTCCTCGCTTGCTTGAATTATTTGTGCAGAAGGGAACGGTCGCCGCAACAACGGGTTTGGATCCACGGTACGCGGCTCCGACCGCAGTGTATCCCAAGTCAGAGCCTTTTGTTATCAATAGTTTACGGGTGCAGCGACCCAAGCCTGGCTGTGTCGGGGCAGTACTTCGGATAGGGAACTTCACGCCCGGCCCGTACTACCGCAATGAAACTGACGCCCCATTGAGCGAGTCGTCGCCCCCTCCTAAACTCGCAATTGTTCAAACATTCTTCTCAAGCGTCCCGGAGGTTATTCAAGTGATTGTCGACGAACGGCGGGCATCAGAACGCTACCAATTCAAGCTCCCCATGGTCGTGCGCTGGACCAACGAATGCGCCATCGGCGAGGCCGAAACGGAATCACGGGACGTGAGCCTGCGCGGCGTTTCCTTTGTACTGCCGCAGGAAGTCTCCAGCGATTCGCAGGTGGAAATCCTGCTGACCCTGCCGCATGAAATCACCTTGGCCGGGCCGGTGAAGGTTCGCTGCATCGGCAGCATCAAGCGCGCCGAAGAGGACGAACCCGGCCAGGTCGGAATGGTCGCCCTGATCGAGCGCTTCGAGTTTCTGCGCGGGAATGAAGACGCCGTCGACGACATGGCGGGACAGTTCTAGGTGAGTTCCGTGCCCATTGAACTCCGGACGGAACCAACGGATTTTAGTGAGGGAGAAAATTTGGGGTGAGCGACGGGGTTTGAACCCGCGACCCTCGGTGCCACAGACCGATGCTCTACCAGCTGAGCTACGCTCACCACAGACGATGCATCAGTTTAGGCCACATTCGGTTTCCAGTAAAGTGCGGAGGAGTGTATTTGCTGTGGCGCATGCTTTAGCTTGCGCAGTTTCATTCCCTCAAACAACACACCTCTCCAAGCCACACTCCGCAAGCTAAAAGCGTGCGCCACAGTGAACTGCCGCCGTGCTCCCAATCGCCATTGATGATACAAAAGCAGGATGAACCTGCGTGGCCTGTTCCGCCTTTTTTACCTCTACGACGTCGCCGAATCGGTTGACCTGCCCAAGCTGCGCGGTTTGCTCGGCGCGCGCGGCGGTTCCGCGGGCCCGGGATTTCCTCGGCGCACGCCGGACTACGTGCGCTTTGAGGAATCTCCCGTCGTCGAGCCCGCCGAGTTCATCACTGTGTGTCCGGGAGTGAGCGCGGCGTGCCGCGTGAAATATTACGGTTTCGGGGCGATTGTCGTTCAGGTGGAGCTGCCATTCGAGCTTGCCGATTGGCATTCTCTCGTGGAGCAGGGTGCGCGCTGGATGGATGCGGCGGACATCGAGCCGTGCGTCCGCGACCTTACCCGGAGGCGCCTCGAAGCTATTCGGCCCGCCGTCAGCAAGCCAACCGAGGATTGGCTGCAGGAAACCTACCTAATCGTTGAAATCCACGAAGCCCACGAAACCGGCGGAACCCAGCCGCCGGGCCAGGAAATTCTGGCGTCCCATGGCGAGGAACTGGTGCAGTTGCTTCGCGGCGAAACGCTTCCGCTGGCCCTTAAATCCGGCGAGGAAGCGCTGCAATCCAGCCTTTCCTATTACCCTTCCGATTTGGTGGTGGTCGGATCGCACGGAGCGGTGGTGTATGACTCGCGGGAAGACGCTGCGGCCGTCACGCAAGTGCTGGAGTACGCCAAGATGCAGTTGCTGGAGTTCCGCTATTACGACCGGTTCGTCACGCGAGTGCTGGCGGAGTTTTACACTTCGCTGGAGCAAAAAAGAAATGTGCTGGTGTCCCGCTGGAAGCTGCCCGGCGAAGCCCAGCGCTTCAACACCATTCGCCTGGACGTGATGGACCTCACCGAGCGCATCGACAACGCCATCAAATTTGTCAGCGACATTTACTACGCGAGGATTTACCGCCTGGCAGCCACGCGCATGGGCGTCCAGGAGTATCGCAGCCTGGTGGACCAGAAATTGGAGACCTTCGGCGAACTCTACGATTCGATGGTGGACCGATATAACGAGACGCGATCGTTCGTGTTGGAGGTCCTGGTGGCGATTCTTGCCGTGCTCGATGTGGTTCTGCTGTTTCGCGGCAAGTAGTCCTCCGTCGGCTGGCCCGTTCCAAATGTTCTCCCGTCACAAATCTCCCCTGCGGCCCGAACAGGCTGTGGAAAAGTGTATTGTTTTGTCATTCTGAGCGAAGCGAAGAATCTCTCTTCGATTGAAGTACATGCAAGAATCAAAGAGGGATTCTTCGCTTCGCCTCGGAGTCCTCGGTGCGAGCGCTCAGAATGACAATTTATTAAGTCTTTTCGCAGCCTGTGAAGCGTACTCCGCGCAAAACCACAATTTTTTGAGCAAAACTTCGTCGTTTGTTTTATATTTGTGTGCTGCCTTATATCCAAAATAGATGAAAGGATGTTTCTTCCAACAAATTATGGACATACGATTTCTTGGTCAACCGCACCACTGGGATCCGCGGCGCTTGTACAGCCAGACTGGCGCGGACTGGCAAATGCGCGTCGATTTCGAGCGGCTGCGCAAGGAGCGCCTGCAGAAATTGCGCGCCTCGATGAAGGCGAACGACCTGGGCGCCCTGGTTCTCTTTGCCGGCGCCAACATCCGCTACGCCACGGCTTCCTATCAAGGCAATTGGAAATATAATATTAACATTCGATACGCAGTGGTCACGCATGACTCTGAGCCGGTTCTCTTCGAGACCGCCGGCTCGGACCTGCACTGCGCCGAAATCGACTTGCCGTGGATGGAGGGACGCATCCGCCCGGCGATCACCTGGCAGTGGGCCGAAGGCGCCGTGCCGTACATGGCCGGACGCATGGCCGAGAGCGTCATGGATGTGCTGAAGGAAAACGGCGTCACCAAAGAGCGCATCGGTATTGACAACTTTGATATGCCTGCCCTCGAAGCGTTCCAGAAGACCGGCCTGAAAATCGTCAACGGCTGGCCGGCCGTTTCGCAGGCCCGAGTCATCAAGACCGTGGACGAAATCGAACTGCTCAAGCAGGCCTCCAGCATCGGCGACGCGGCCATGTGGAAGATCAAGTACGAATGGCTGAAGCCCGGCGTTCGCGAGCGCGAAATCGAAGCCAAGGTCCACGAATTCATGCTGGAGCGCGGCTGCGAAATTATTTATGACATCATTGTCGCTTCCGGCGGCAACACCAGCCCGTACCGCCGCTGGGCCACCGACAAGCTGATCCGCCAGGGCGACCTGGTGATCGTGGACATCAACGCCGTCGGACCTTCCGGCTACTTCATTGACTTCGTGCGCTGCTTCAAGTGCGGCGGTGCGCAGGGCATGAAGATGACGCAGAAGGAAATCGATTTGTACCGCGAAGTCTACGATTCCATGTACGCCGGCCTCGAACAATTGAAGCCCGGCAACACCACCGCCGACGTCGCCCGAGCCTTCCCCGAATACGACGACGATACTTTCGGTACCGTGACTCTGCAGCAGTTCGCGCACAGCATTGGCATCACCCTGTACGAGGGCATGTGGATGTCCCGCGCGTACTCGCTGAAGTATCCCGCGGAAATCAAAGAGAACATGTACTTCGCCATCGAAACCTTCGCCGGGCACCCGGGCCTACAGCAAACCTGCCGCCTCGAAGAAAACGTGCTGGTGAGCGGTAAGGGACCGGTGGTCTTCACGCTGATGGAGCACATGGAAGAGGCCATGAAGCGCTGATGGCTCTTCTCGTAGCAGTTGCGGACTCCGTATTTCCGAACCTGGACCTGGCCCGTGCAGTCGTTGCGCGGGCCGGGGCCGAGTTGCGGCTGTCGCCGCAGGCAACGCCGGAGGCGATCGTCGCCACGGCGCGCGACGCCGATGCCGTGCTGGTCACCTACGCAAAAATCAATGGGGACATGATCGGCCAGATGAAGAAGTGCAAGATCATCTCGCGCTTTGGGATTGGCGTGGATAACGTGGATCTCGAAGCGGCCACCCGGCAGGGAATCGTTGTCACCAAAGTGCCGGACTACTGCATCGACGAAGTTTCCGATCACGCCATGGCGCTGCTGCTGTCGCTGATTCGCAAGATTCCGGCGTCCAGCGCGCGGGCGCACGCGGGCCGCTGGGAAATGCCCGCGGTGGTGCCCATTCACCGCCTGCGCGGAACGGTGCTGGGGCTCGTCGGCTTCGGCCGGATTCCGCAGCTCGTCGCGCCGAAAGCCAAGGCCTTCGGCATGCGCGTGGTGGCTTCCGATCCGTACGTTGCTCAGCCGGTGATGCAGCAGGCCGGGGTGGACAAGGTAGAATTCGCAGAGCTGCTCAAAATCGCCGACTACGTTTCGATTCACTCTCCGCTGCTGCCAGAAACGCGCCATCTCTTCAGCACCGCCGTTTTCAATCAAATGAAGCCCGGCGCGCTGATCGTGAACACCTCGCGCGGCCCGGTGGTCGACGAAGCGGCGCTGGCAGCAGCGCTGGATTCCAAACAAATCGGCGGCGCAGCGCTCGATGTTCTGGAGCAGGAGCCGCCGGTCAGTTCGCCCTTGTTCGGTCGCGACAACGTGATTCTGACTCCCCACACCAGTTTTTATTCCGTGGAGTCGCTCGAGGAATTGCAGACCAAAGCAGCGGAAGAGGTAGTGCGCGTCCTTTCCGGCCAGCCGCCTCGCAACCCGGTCAATCCCGAAGTGCTGGCAGCATCGCGCGGCAAGTAAAATTTCTTAAGGAGGAAGTCATCATGTCCAGTACGCCATGGAAAACAGACAAGTGGTTCGTCAGCCCCTGGAATTTCAATCCCGCCGTCAACAGCGATTTTAAATTCGCCAAGAACATCAAGTTTCACGACGTGACGCTGCGCGACGGCGAGCAGCAGACCGGCGTCATCTTCACCAAGGACGACAAGATCCGTATCGCCGAGGGACTGGCCGAAGCCGGCGTGCACCGCATCGAGGCGGGCATGCCCGTCGTCTCGCCGAGCGACGCCGCGGCCATCAAGGAGATCGTCAAGCGCAACCTCGGTCCGCAGATTTTCGCCTTCAGCCGCTGCATGGTGGATGACGTGAAGCGCGCCGTCGACTGCGGCGTGAAGGGCGTGGTGATGGAGGTGCCGTCCAGCGAGCACATCATCAAGTACGCCTACAAATGGTCGATGGAAAAGGCCATTGACCTCTCCATCGAATCGACGAAGTACGCGCACGAGCAGGGACTGGAAGTGGTGTTCTTCCCGATCGACTTTTCCCGCGCCGAAATGAACTGGGTGCTCGATCTGATCACGCGCGTCGCCAACGAAGGCCACATGGACGCTCTTGCGCTGGTCGATACGTTCGGCGTGCTCTCCCCGCACTCGATTCAGTACCTAGTGCGTTCGGTAAAAGCGCGCATCAACAAGCGCCTCGAAGCCCATTTCCACATGGACTTCGGCATGGGCGTGGCCAACACCATCATGGCGCTGGCCGAGGGCGTGGAAGTTGTGCACTCCACGGTTCTGGGCCTTGGCGAGCGCGCCGGCAACGTGCCGATGGAAGACACGGCCATGGCGCTGCTCACCCTGTATGGCATTGACACCGGACTGAAGTACGACAAGTTCTATGGCCTTTCGAAACTCGTCGCGCAGCTTTCCGGCCACGCCGTTCCTTCGAACCGGCAAGTGGTTGGCGACTCGCTCTTCAAGATCGAGTCCGGAATCATCGCCAGCTGGTTTGAAAACTGCGGCGTCGAAAACGCCACCGAACTTTTCCCGTTCCGCTGGGACGTGGTCGGCCAGGCCCCGGTGAGCGTGGTCTTCGGCAAGGGCAGCGGCATCGATTCCGTGAAGTGGGGTATGCGCAAGCTCGGCGTTCAGTTCAACGAAGAGGAAGCGATGAAGGTCGTCGCCGCCATCAAGGATTATTCGCTGCAGCGCAAGCGCCTGCTGACAGACGAAGAATTCAAGAGCGTGGTGAACGCCACGCTTCCCGGCCGCGCGGTAGGAGCCGGAAAGTCCGGGCAAGCCGCCGACTAGCCATCGGTGTAGCGCCCGCCTTCAGGCGGGCATCCGTAGCCCAACCTCGGATGCCCGTAGTTTCTGGAATTTCGGAGAGTCCCGTAAGGGACGAATATGGTAGCCCACCGCGGAAGCGGTGGGTACGTGATGCGACTCCAAAGAGCCCCGTAGGGGCGGCACAGCGCTGCGAAAGTGTGCCGCCCCTACGGGGCTTGATGCTGGTAACCCGGGCGTACCCACCGCTTCCGCGGTGGGCTACGTTCTTCCGTCCCTTCGGGACTGATCTGCCATTGGGACTGGATCTGCCTTCGGGACTAATCTCCGTTCGGGGCTGGTTTCCCCTCGGGACTGATCTCGCTGGCTCGGACTGACCAAGGATGAGACCCGCGATTTATGTCTGGATCGTGGGTCGTCGGGATCAGGGGTGGGGTGGACATCGACACCGGGGCTGCAAATTTGAACGGGAAAACACTTATGAAAGCCATGGTCCTGCGGGGTCCGCGCGAATTGGGCGTTGCCGATGTCGAGCGCCCCGCCCTTGGGTATAATCAGGTCCTCATCCGAGTCACTCACAGCGGCGTCTGCGGAACCGATCTGCACATTTACGAAGGGGACATCCCCGTTCGCCACCCGCTGATCATGGGCCATGAAATGATCGGCGAGGTCGTTGATGGCGGAGACGCCGCTCTCCCGAAGGGCACTCGCGTCATTGTCGATCCTGCGCTGTACTGCGGCATGTGCCTCAATTGCCGCGCGGGCCAGACCAACCTTTGCCCCAACGGCTCGCTCGTTGGCCGCGATTCCGATGGCGGCTTCGCGGACTATCTCGTCGCGCCACGCAGCCACGTTTACGTCTTGCCGGACTCCATCGACAGCGCCGTTGCGCCGCTGCTTCAGCCCGTGACCACCTGCGTTCACGGGCAGCAGCGCCTCAAAACGTTTCCCGGGCAGTCTGTCGCGGTGATCGGCCTGGGCGTCACCGGCCAGGTGCACGTGGAGCTGGCCAAGTCGTGGGGCGCTCATCCGGTGATCGGGGTCACGAGAAGCGCCTACAAGCGGCAACTCGCGGAAAAACTTGGCGCGGACTTGACGGTTTCCAGCGGCGCGGACGCCATTCAAAAAGTGAAAGAAGCGACCGGCGGGCAGGGCGCCGACATCGTCATCGAATGCACCGGCGTTCCCGCGGCGCTCGCCGACGCGATCCATATGGCGCGTCTTGGCGGAAGCCTGCTGCTTTTCGGTATCACCTCGGCCACCCAGGCGAGCCTGCCGTTCTACCAGCTCTACTACAAGGAACTGAATGTGGTGAACACGCGAGCCGCGAAAGGCGAGGACTATCCGCCGTCGATCGATCTGGTCGCACGCGGGGTGCTGAAACTCGAACCGCTGGTAACCCACGTCATTCCGCTGCTCGATCTGGAGAGAGCCATCGGCATGCTGGCATCGGACGAAGATCAGCGCATGAAGATCATCCTCGAGAATCCCCGGTAGCGGTGGGACAGGCTTCAGCCTGTCTGGTTTTGATTCGCGTCAGGCGAAAATTTAAACCAGACAGGCTGAAGCCTGTCCTACCTAGATTCGTTCTCTGGCAGCCAGGCTGGAAGTTTGATACTGTCCTACTCTGAAATCGGCAATAGGAGCGAACAATTCCCGACCAGGCAGCAGTAGCCAAACCGGCGAGCGTGGACGCGGCGGCAAACGCGCGCGGCGTCGCTATCGCTATGTACATCGTTCTGCTGGTCTCCTACATGCTGATGGCCGCGGACCGCTATCTGTTCCCGGTGCTGGCCCCTGACATTCGCAAGGCCTTCGGCTTTTCGCTCGCCAATACCGGGTTGCTCTCGACCATCTTTACGCTGGGACTCGGACTTGGCGGGCTTCCGACCGCGTACCTGCTGGCGCGCTACTCCCGAAAAATGGTGCTGCTCGCGGGCATTGTGATTTTTTCAGCGGCCACCGCGCTCACCACGCAAGTGCCCGGTTTCTGGACCATGCTGGTGTGTCTCGCGGCCCAGGGGATCGGCATGTCCATGCTGGCCACTTCCATGTTCGCGCTGGCGGCCAGCTATTTTGCAGGCGCGCGCTCCGCGGCCATCGGTTCGGTGAATTTCTGTTACGGTATCGGCGGATTTCTGGGCCCCTACCTCGCCGGAAAGTTGCGGCAGTCCTACAACAGCTGGCACGCGCCGATGATTTATTTCGGCCTGTTCGGATTCGTGATGGTGCTGGTGATTGCCGCGTCTGTGCGCCCGTGGTTCAGCGAGACGCGCCGCGCCGTCGAAGTGAAAGCCGACAGCGGAGGCGCGGAAAGCCTGCTGAACCGCAACACGGTGATCCTCACAATTCTGAGCGTCATTCACGGCCTCAGCATGTATGGATTTCTCGGGCTCTATCCCACCTTTTTGAGGGAAACGCTGCACTACGCCCCGGTCGATGCCGGCAAAGTGATCGGCTTTTTCGGCGTCGGCGCGCTGGCGTCGATTCCCTGCGGCTGGATTGGCGACCGCTATTCGCCCAAGCTGGTGCTGAGCGGTTCGCTGCTGTCGATCTCCGTTCTCGGATATCTTTTCTTCCAGCTTCCGCCGACGATGCTGACGCGCGAAATACTCACCTGCATCTACGGAGTGACCGGCAGCGCCATCCTGTACGTCAATCTCGCGGGCTACCACGTGAAGGCCTTGCGCCGCAGCTTGTCCAGCCGCGGTTCCGGAATGTTCGTCACCAGCCTGTACGGCGGCGCAGCGTTCGGCGGTTATCTGCTTGGCTGGATCGTCGGGCGCGGCGGCTGGCAGTTGGCCGGAGAAATTCAGATGTCATTGCTCTGCCTGATCGGCGCGTTCCTGGCCTTAGGGTTGCGCCCCAGCGAAATGTCTTTGTAGCAGTAGAGCCGACCCGCTGAATGTTACATGCCCGCGGTCAAATAAATTACCAGTGACAGTGTGACGACGCTGAAAAGCGTGCTGGCGATCAGCGTCGAACTTGCCTCGATCGAAGCCACGCCAAATCTGGCTCCGAACACTGTGCCAAAGAATCCCGCAGGCACAGCTGCGAGCAGCACCCCTTGACGTGCTTCCGGCGAAGGGACGCGAAGCAAGAGAACGAAACCGAACATCAGCGCGACCTGCACGATATTCTTGAGGATCACGCTCATAATCGCATTGCCGCCCAGGCGAAACGGCTGCGCGGAAAGAATCAAACCGGTCAGGAAGAGAGCGACCCCCGCAGTGCACTGGCCAATCAGATTGAGCATCCGCCCAGCAATGTCGGGAATGGGGATGCCAACCAGCGAAAAAACCATTCCTAAAACCGGGGCCCACGTGATCGGCCTCTTGCAGGACTGCCAGACCGCGTAGAGCAGGCGCGTTCTTACCGGCATGGTCTGGGCCTTTTCGGTTCCGCTCTCGAGAATGACCAGTGTGACCGGGGAAATCACAATGGAGCCCACTCCGATACTGGCGGCCACTGCGATTGTTCCTTCCGGTCCAAACATGCTGATTAGAAGCGGCAGTCCGACGGCGACGTTATTTGAAAATGATACGGTCAAAGATTGAATCGCGGCTTCGTTCGGCTCGAGGTGGTAGAGGCGTCGCTGCAAGATCCAGGTCAGCGCATAAATCAGAATCATGGCCAGCGCCAGCGCCACCAGGAGCCGGTACTGTTGCGCAAGAACCTTGCTGGATGCGCGCGCAATCGCGAGAAAGAGCGCGCAGGGCAGGGCAAAATTCATCAACATGACGTTGATGGAGTGGACGTTTTTGTTGTCCACCATCTTCCAGAGGCCGGCAAAGTAACCCAGGCCCAGGACAAAAAAGACCGGAGCGAGCGAATTCAGGATCGTGGTTCCCATCGATGCTCCTCCCAGATTGCGTCTGCGCGCTCCGCGACTCTAACGGCAAACTCCCGCAAGCCTGCTTACTCAGTTGCTGGCAAACGGAATCGGCAAGAACCTGCTTAGATTAATCTACTGAACGCCCAGTTCCTGGAGATAAGGCGGCTTACAAGTCCATCCTCAAAAAACTCGGTAGAAGATACACGGAAGGTAGATGGGGATCAAGTGAGGTCTTCTCAAATGGTCTTTGGGGCCGGCGCTCCCAGCCGCCTGGCCGATTTGACGGGTTCGTTCAAAGCCGGTCCGCCGTTCTTACCGCTTTTTCGCTGGCGATCCGCACGGGTGAAGATCCCGTGCCAAGATAGCCAGCGAGCGCTCAATGCCCAATTTCACTCAGTCCGCCGATGCGTGGGCTGCCGAACGTCCGCGCGCCATTTTCTGCGCCATGAACAGCAGCAACTTGCGGTCGCCTTCCTTGGTGCGGCTCAGCAGTTGGCGAAACCGCTCCAACATCCGTGCGTCCTTGCCGGAACTTCCCCAGGCGATGTCGCCGGCGGTCTTGCGCTTCAAAATGTTGGGCAGGGTGGGAGGCTTGTCGGTGTCATAAAAAAGTTGATAGAGCGGAACTTCGAGCGCGCGGGCGAATTTTTCCAACGTTTCCACTGCCGGTACAGTGTGTCCGTTTTCGACGCGGGAGATGTAGCACCGCAGCAGACCCGTGCGCTTCTCAATCTCACCTTGAGAGAGCTTTTTTTCTTCGCGGATCGCCCGCAATTGGTCCCCAATGATCATCTTAGTGTCCTTTCAGATTTGGTCTTCTGAATTATATCCCTGCTGTCAAACCGGTTCCTCCGACTGGCCCGGTTCACTCGCTTTCAACCTTGCGACTTTACCCCCCGGTTCACCCGCCTGCTGTGACGCACGTCACAACGAAGCCCGGTTTTTACCGTATCGGTTACCCCGCCAGGCAGCCTAATGGATTCTCCGAAACGGCGTCAACTTCCCCGATGTGGAGGTAGGGCTGGGAGGTCGGTACTTGGCAATCCGCGAGCGTGCAAAGTCCGCCCACGGCCCATTCGGCTCATACCGCACATACAGGGAAAGGTGCCGCACCGCATTCTGCATCTGCCCGTTTTTCTCGTAGGCCAGCGCCAAGTTCAGGTGCGCATCCGCCAAGGACGGCAACAATTCGACGGCCTTGCAAAGATGCGCAATCGCTTCCGGCGTTCTCCCCAGATGCTCCAGCACGCAGCCCAAATTGAATTCGGCCAGCGCGTTGGTCGGTTCAAATTCCACGGCGACGGAAAATTGTTCGTACGCATCGTCCATTCGCCCCAGCTGGTACATCGCCGTCCCCAGGTTGATGCGGGCTTCCACCCACTCCGGCGCGGCTTCCACCGCTTTTCGGTAAGCCTGCGCAGCCTGCTCGAGAGAATCCGTATTGGAGTCGCACATCATCCCCAGTTCAAACCATTCCTCCGCGGAGCGCGACGCCATGGCGTGAATTTTCTTGGCGAGCTCGGAGGTCTCAAAGTCCAGAACAAATTGTCCCGTGAGCGGTTCAAAGGGACGCGCCGCGGCCATCGGCGGATAAACCACTACTTGTTTTCCATTGGTCGAAATTCGCAGCTTGGAAAGAGGCGCTTCCGCCGATCCCAACTCGGTTTGCAGCAGTGTCACTGCCCGGCGAATGCGCCGCGCGGGAACTTTTCTTGCGGCCAGGCGCTTGATTGTTTCCAGCGCGACCAGATCCGAAAAATCGAAGAAGCGTTCTCCCCAGCGCGCGCGCGGCAATACCAGCCGCAAGCGTGTCCAATAATCCAGTTCACGCCGGCTGACGCCCATCATGCGTTCTACTTCATTTCGAGTATAGCGGTGTTCCAAGCGGCTTGCTCCACTCTCGGTAACAAGGCGCAACATTATCGCTCGAAACCTGTGGATTGCACCAAAAAATCGCGCACTCTGATGAAAAAATTCTTGCCGCCGCAATTTTCAGAGTTGCAGGACAGGAACGCCCTCTCTTGCGCGGCTAGACAAACTTGTTAGACTAAACTTCGTCCGGTTCACGCCTCTTCCACTTTATGCAACCCCACGCAGCCGAGCGGCGCCATCTGGAGCGGCAAATCTCCTATGCCCGCCCCATTTTCATGGTTCTGGCGCTGGTGGATTTGCTGGACACTCCTCCGGCACAGCGGGGACCGCATGCGGTCGTGTTTGTCACTTCCTACCTGGTTCTGGCGCTGGTCCTGGCCCTGGCACAAAATTTGCCGCGGATGGAGTTGTTCCTTCCGGTGCCCGTGGACCTGGTCGCCCTGGCCTTATTTCTGATTCTTACCCGCTCGGTGGTGGCGTTCTGGTTCGTGTACCTGTTTGTGGCCCTCGCTTCCGGAATTCGCTGGGGAACGCGCCGCTCGGTGGTGCTGGCAGGCATCGTCACGCTGGCGCTCTTGATTCGAACGGCCATTAACGGCCCTCTGGCGTGGGATCAGATGGTCTCGTGGATCGCGCTTTCGACGGGAACCTTTGCCGCCGGGGCGGGCATCGCATTCTTGGGCAGCCGCCAGCGGCGCCACGCTACGGAACAGGAGTTTCTTGCCCACGTCACCGGCCAACTGGAGGTCGATCGTGGCATGGCGGAGTCCCTGCGGCTCGTTCTGCGCGAACTGGTGCGCGCCTTTGACTGCGAAGAGGCCATCATTGCCTACCGCGACACCGACATCGACCGCATCTTCGTCTGGAGATACCGCACCGGGGACGAATCGCGCCTCGCCCCGCAGAATGTCCCTGTAAACCGCAGCGACGGCTTCCTGTTGGACCAGCCCGACGCCAGCGTCTGCTGGAATCAGCTTGAGGGCGCCGGTGAAGGTTTTGGATGGAATCGCAAGGACGGCCGCCGATTGAAGGACCTACCGCGGCTCCCTGGCCCCATGCGCCAGGAGCTCGGCTGGAAGTCGGTTTTGGGGGTTACTCTCGATCTCGGCGGCCATCCTGTCGGCCGGATGATGCTTGGCAACGCCCGCCGGAGGTTTTTACCGCAGGATTTGCAATGGCTGGAGCGTATCGTACGCCACCTGGGGCAGCCCCTGCAGAACCTGTTCCTGCTGCGCCATATCCGCGCCCACGCGATTGAAGGCGAACGCAGCCGCATCTCCCGGGAGATTCATGACGGCATTCTGCAAACTCTCCTAAGCGTCGATATTCAGCTTGACGTTTTACGGCGCAAGGCGGCTTCCGACCCGGAGCAGGCCGTTGCCAGCCTGACCTCCCTGCAGCAAACGGTGCGCAGCGAGACCGACGAACTCCGCCGCATGGTCACCGATATGCGCCCGTTGCGGGTTCAGAGCGCCGACCTGGTCGACCTGATGCGCGGCTTTGCCGAGCGATTTCGCAACGAATCCAGCCTGGCGCTCGATTTGCTGATCGATGCGGCCGAATTGCAGATCCCGGACCGCATTTGCCGTGACCTCTTTCAGATATATAGAGAGTCGCTACACAACGTGAAAAAACATGCTCATGCTTCCCATGTCGTGGTAAAACTATGGCAGAATGAAGGGGAAGTCGTTCTAGTGGTGGACGATAACGGAGAAGGCTTTAGCTTCGCCGGGCGCTTCACCGGCGATGAGTTGGACCGTCTACGGTTGGGACCGATATCCATCAAGGAGCGGACGCGAAGCGTTGGCGGTGTGCTGACTGTGGAATCCACACCTGGGCATGGAGCCCGCTTGACGATTGAGGTTCCTCTCGGCTGATATGGCCAAAACAACTAAACAACAAATACGTGTACTGATGGCTGACGATCATGCCATCTTCCGTGAAGGTCTGCGCAAACTGCTGGACGGCGACGACGAAATCACCATTGTCGGCGAAGCGTCCAATGGCGCCGACTGCATTAAAATGCTGGCCAAGCTGAAGCCCGACATTCTTCTGCTGGACCTGCGCATGCCGGATAAGGACGGCCTCGCGGTGCTGGAAGAAGTGAATTTCGATCAGCTCCCCACGCGCGTGGTAGTACTGACCGCCGCCGAAGATGACCGCGATGTGGTGCGCGCCATGCGCCTCGGCGCCCGCGGCGTGGTCCTGAAACAGTCCGCCACCGACCTGCTGGTGCGCAGCATCCACAAGGTTCACGGCGGCGAAATCTGGCTGGACAATCACATGACCGCGGAAGTCATGAAGGCGTTTTCGAAATCTTCCGATGGCGGTCCGCGCCGTGAAAAGCCGCTGCTCAGCGACCGTGAAAAGGAAATTGTGCAGCTGGTCGCGCAGGGCTATCGCAATAAGGAAATCGGCGAAAAGCTCTTCATCAGCGAACAAACCGTAAAGAATCACCTCCACAACATTTTCGACAAACTGGGCGTTTCCGACCGCCTGGAACTGGCCCTCTACGCCATTCACCATCGCCTCATCGACCAGGCGTGAAGTGCCGTGGTTCGTGATCCGTACCCCGTGGCCCGTGATTCTTCTCCCCTTAAACCTCACAATCGGAATGAGTTAAGCCGCGCCTAATGTTCTGGCAGGAAAAACCAATTTCCGCTCCACCCCTATCGACGGGCAGGGCCTTCACGGGATTTGCTGGGAGCACAAAGTGCAGCTTGGCCGCTGGCTACAAATCACGGGCCACGGAACACGGGTCACGAGTCACGAATCACGTTCCCTCTAAAACACTGCCTAGTTTGCGTTTAGCTGCCCCAACATCCTAGTACCTGCGTACCAAATTGAACCCCGTGAATCGGGACTCCCGCGCTATTGAGGGCTTCGCTCCCGAAACGTAATCTCGTATGTATTGAGAGTGACAGTGCAAGTGAGGAGGGCGTTACCTTGACAGCGGAAGAGCGACGCGCGACGCAACGATTTCAGATTCGACTGCCTATGATCGTTCGCTGGACCAGCGGTTCAGCGATCGGCGAGGCCACCACGGAATCTCGCGATGTGAGTTCGCGCGGGGTTTATTTCTTCCTGCCGAAGGAGGTTTCCAGCGGCTCTCCGGTGGAGATTCTCTTGACGCTCCCACATGAGATTACCCTGGCCGGGCCCGTGAAAGTTCGATGCCTTGGCCGCATCAAGCGAGCTGAAACCGACGAACCCGGGCGCATCGGAGTGGTTGCCCAAATCGAACGCTACGAATTTCTGCGCGGCGACGAACACGCCGCGTAACACCAGCGCGGGCCGCGCTCTTTGCTGAACGTTGCAAAGTGAAGCGCTCCGCCCGCTGGTAAAAGCTCTTGCCCGCCACCTGCGGAGGCGGACAGGGAAGACCGGGGTGCTCCGGCCCCTCAGCTGAGCACCCCGGTTAATTTTTTGTACAGCGACCTTTGCGGTAACCCTCGATTTCCGTAGTCAACAGCCTCTCGCCTGACGTCGACGTGGCCCGTGATCCGTGGCCCGTGTCCCGTGTCCCGTGGAAAGGCGTGGGAAGCTGTCCTCATACAACTCAGGCTGACAATATCTTGCTTACCTCGTTCTTTCCGATCTGGAAATTTATCGATGGTCGATCATTTGTCGCGCAAGCCACGCGGCACGGGTCACGGGCCACGAATCACGAGTCACGGCCTCACTCATACCTCAGCGCTTCCACAGGATCCAGCCGCGCCGCCCTGGACGCGGGATAAATTCCCGACGCCAGGCTGACTACCACGGCGAACGCAATCGCTCCCAGCACCAGCCACCACGGCACCGACCAGATGTTCGGAGGATTCATGCCCTGGCGTTTCAGATAAATCATGGTGGCAAATTGAATGGCCCGCCCGATGGCCCAGCCCAGCAGCACGCCAAACACGCCCCCCGCCAGGCCCATCACGCCGGCTTCGGCGAAAAATAATTTGCGGACGTCGCGATCCGAAGCGCCCAGCGCTTTGAGGACACCAATTTCTCGGCGGCGCTCGAGGATGGCCATTACCAGCGTGTTGATGATTCCCAGCGAAGCGACGGCCAGCGCCAGGCTGCCGAAAATTCCGAGGAACATATCGAAGATGGCGAAAAATGTGCGCAGATTGCGAGTGACATCGATCAGCGAAAATGCCGCGAAGCCCATGTGCGACACGCTGGTCTCGATCTGCGCCACCGCTGCGGGACTTGTCGCGCGAACATTTAACGCGGCGTAGCGCGTTCCCTGCGCCACGCTCGATCGCGACATGTCGCGCAAGTCGCCCTGCTGCACCACCTGCAGTTTTTCCGCGACGGAGAGCGGCAGATAAATTCCCGCATTATTGAAACCGACTTGCCCGCCGGCTTCGGAAGTGGGAGTAACGCCGACAACTGTAAATTTTTTCTCGCTCGGCACGATCGAGAAGCCCATGGCTTCTTCGTCCGGCCCCACCGCCTGGTTCGGAGCGTCGGTCGGAGCCTGCTGCGAAGGCGGCGGCAACGCCTGGCGCTGCGCGAATCGCAGCGTAATCTCCTGGCCGACCAGCGAATTCGGGGACTGTCCAGCGTCCACGAGTCGCTTGCCCAGATCTCCTTGGACAATGGCTTCTTCGGCGTCCGGGTTGGAAAAGAAGTGCCCGGTCAATCCGTCCAGCGTCCCGCTGTTTTGCGAAGACGCCGCCATGCCGGCCACCATCACCAGTTGGCTGATCGGATCGTGGCGCGCTTCGGCCGTGAACCGCACTTCCGGATTTACTTCCACAACATTCGGCAGCGCGGCGATCTCTTTTCGCGCGGCATCATCCAGCGGGCGCGGCGGCTCGAACTCTTGCCCGTCGCGCGGGTTGCGCCGCCCGCCACCGGGCTGGCCGAATGGAGCGCTTTGCCGGGAGCGCACTGAAAGCGTGTCAAACAATCCGGCGCGCGCGACCGAGCGATCGACCAGCTGTTGCAATCCCACCCCAAGAGAGAGCAGCGCCACGAGTGAAGCGACGCCCACCGAGATGCCCATCGTGGTCAGCGAATTGCGCAGCACCGCTTCGCGCAAATTGCGCGACGCCAGTTCCGTCAGGTCCCCAAGTTTCATCGCAAGCGCTCCTCGCGCGAAATGGCTCCGTCGGACAGCGTGACGATGCGGTCCGCATACCGCTCCGCCAGTTGCCGCTCGTGGGTCACCATGATGATGGTCCGTCCCGGCCCGGACGGCGGCCGGTGAATTCCGGCAATCAGGCTCATGATTTCCTCGCCGGTCTTGCTGTCCAGGTTGCCCGTCGGTTCATCCGCCAGCAGAATTTGCGGCTGGTTCACCAGGGCGCGCGCGATCGCCGCGCGTTGCTGCTCACCGCCCGAAAGCTCCGTTGGACGGTGCTTCGTCCGCGCCGAGAGCCCCACACGCTGCAGGGCTTCGCGCACGCGCTCCGGCCGCTCGCCGCGCGGCACCTCCGCCAGGCGCAAGGGCAGCTCAACGTTTTCCTCGAGGGTCATTCGGGTAAGCAACTGAAACGACTGAAACACCATGCCCACAGTGCGGTTCCGGTGCGCCGCCAGCTCTTCACTGGACATGGCGGCGAGGTCGCGGCCCAGGGCCAGAATCGCTCCCGCCGACGGACGGTCCAGTCCTGCCATCAGATTGAGAAGCGTGGACTTGCCCGAACCGCTGGCGCCGAGGAGCGCCAGAAATTCACCCGCGCCAACGTCCAGGGAAATCTCATTTACCGCGCGGATCACGGCCTCTCCCATCCGGTATTGCCGGGAGACACGCTCGGCGCGAATCGCAAACCCGTTCGAGGTCATCGTTGCGTTGTCCACATTCGTACTACGTAGGTTAACACGCAAAGTTTCACCAAGAAATTCCGCTCGCGCACACGTTTGCGGGAAGGGGCTCGCCGATAGAGGCAGCAGGCCTTCGGTGTGGCGGGCAGACGGACAAACGATTTATTTATATTAACGAAGTTTAAAAATAGCAGAATAGTTGTATCATGCTCGTAACCAGCTTCTACCCCTGATCGTGAAGTGGGTGCATGCAGCTAAATTAAGAAAAGCGATCCGCTGTGAACACGGCGTGTGTATACTCTTTGGCGAATATCGAATTGGCACGGAAGGTGACACATGGTAACTGAGCCGATTGCAACTCCTGAATGGTCTATCGCCATCCTTCAGTTGCGGCTGCGCCTCGGTCTCAGTCAGTCCGATTTTGGATCGCGCCTGCACTATTCCGCCATGGCCGTGTCACGTTGGGAAACCGCCAAACAGGAACCCACCTCAAGGTGTTTTATCCAGCTCGGAAACATCGCCGGACCGCCGCAGTGCTGGCTCTTTTGGGCCAGGGCTGGATTGAAAAGTGCTGATCTTCAGAGGTTTTTTCCCGGCCCTCGAACGTCCGCGCGCGCTTCGGGTACCGCGGATTTTGAAATCGTTCGTGCCGGAAGCGGGTTCAAGAAGTTACGTCCCAAGGACGCGCCGAAACCTCAATTGGTCGCCGTTCCACTCCTGGATATCCATGTGGGCACTATCGGACAGGAAGGGGGACAGTTTGCCGATTTTGGCAGCGCCGCCGCGGAGGAAACGATTGCCGCGCCGGCATTCTGGTGCCCGAACCCGGCGCAAACCAACTGTCTGCGCGTAAAGGGAACCTCCATGAGCCCGCTCATTAACGACGGCGACTTTGTGGCAGTCGACGCCTCGCAAACTAATCCGGAAGACTTGAACAGAAAAATTGTCGTCGCATGGCACCGCGAGAAGGGCCTGTCCCTTGCCCGATTCATTTCAGCCGATGGCGTGCACTTGCTCGAATCGGAGAATCGTGACTATGGGCCGGTCACCGTCGAAAAAGACAAAAAGTGGCAAATCATCGGAAAAGTCCTCTGGTGGATCCGCAAGGGGCCGTGAGCCTCGCTTCGCCCAGGAATGACCGGGCAATTCTGCCGCCGAGAGTGCGCGCCTGATTTTCAAATTCTCGATGCGTTTTTGGACAAGAAGCACGGAAAGCGGAATCAGGTCGACGCGATTTCCGAGCTTGAGGGACGGCGTGCGATTCGTTCAAAATAGTCGAAGCCCGATGACCAAGCCGTTCAAGCGCGGCGACCGTGTCGAATGGAACTCCGAAGCCGGACGAGTTCGCGGTGTGATCATCAGGAAAGTGGTCTCCGATCTTCGTATCAAGGGCTACGTGCACCACGCCTCAAAGGCCGAACCGCAGTACCTCATCAAGAGCGAAAAGACCGACCACATCGCGATCCATAAGGGAGGCGCACTGAAGCGCCTGAAGCCGCGAACGAAAAAAAAGGGAACGAGGAAGAAGCACAGCTAAACCTACCCTGATCCCACAAAGCTTTTTCTGTGCAGGTGAAAATTCGGTTGACGGCTTTGGTCGGGGCGTCCGGATTTGAACCGGAGGCCTCCTGCGCCCAAGGCAGGCGCGCTACCAGGCTGCGCTACGCCCCGACATGCTAAGTGCTGAGTTTACCGCAGGGTGTGGGTTTGTCTATTCTTTTCAAGGATCGAACTGTCCCCCAGTTGTGCACGAACTGCGGCCTTCCTTCTCAAGGCGGGCACTGCCTCGTTTTTAGTCTGCTGTGGACGGGAAGTTTTGGCCCGCGGACGCCATGACTTTTGCGCCGCCGCGTTCGCTCAAGTAATAGAGAATCGGAACCGTCATGCGCGAAAGGACCGTTGACGCGACCTCACCTGCAATCAACGAAATGGCCAGCCCCTGGAAGATCGGATCGAACAATATTACGCTCGCGCCTACGACGACAGCCGCTGCCGTTAGCAGCATGGGGCGAAAACGCACCGCTCCGGCATCGACGACGGCTTCTTCCAGCGGCATTCCGTGCGAGCGGCGTAGCTCGATAAAGTCCACCAGAATGATCGAATTCCGGACAATGATGCCCGCACCCGCGATGAAGCCGATCATCGAAGTCGCAGTGAAAAATGCACCCATCAGCGCATGAGCCGGCAAGATGCCCACGAGCGTCAAAGGGATCGGGGCCATGATCACCAGAGGGGTCTTGAAAGACTTGAACCACCCGACCACCAATATGTAGATGAGGACCAAGACAGCCGCGAAAGCCAAACCCAGGTCACGAAATACTTCGACCGTGATGTGCCATTCGCCGTCCCATTTCATCGAGAATCTGTCCGTGCTCTCCGGCAGGGTCGTGCCGGAGTATTGCTTCAGGTGATAGCCGCCGGGCAATTGGATTTTGTCGATGGCATCGCTCATCTTAAGAATGGCGTACACCGGACTTTCTATCTCTCCGGCTACGTCCCCCGTGACATACACCACGGGCCGCAAGTTCTTGCGGTAAACGCTCTGATCAATCGTGCTCTCCCGGATGTTGGTGACCTCGCGAAGCGAAACCTGCCCGCCAGAGGAGGTCGGCAGCTTCAGATTTTCGAGATCCTCAATCCCGGAGCGATCCGGTCGCGACAGGCGCACATCAATTGGGATACTTTCGCGGGATGCTGGATCGTGGAGCAACCCAGCAGAGGCCCCACTCAAGCCGATCTGCACCGCCTGCGTAACTTCCGCAGCAGAAACTCCCTGCAGAGCGGCTTTGTCGAGGTCCACCTTCATTTCGTATTTGCTCTGCGGGTCTTCCACATACCAATCCACATCCACGACACCCGGAGTTTCCTGGAAAATCTTCTTTATCTTTGCGGCGAGCTCGGTCTGGCCCTTGTAGTCCGGTCCGTACACCTCTGCCACAAGAGTCTGTAGCACCGGGGGACCCGGCGGAACCTCCGCGACCTTGATGCGCGCGCCAAAAGGAGCGGCAATCTTGTCCAGTTCCGGGCGTAATCTGCGCGCGATGTCGTGGCTCTGCGCTTTACGCTCGTCCAGAGCGAGCAGATTTACCTGGATGTCAGCCTGGGTGGGCTGATCGCGGAGGAAGTAGTGGCGCACAAGTCCGTTGAAGTTATAGGGCCCCGAGATGCCGGAATAGATCTGATAGTTGATCACCTCCGGTTGAGCTCCGAGGTACCCGCCTAGTGCCTGCGCCACCCGGGTCGTCTGCTCCAGGGTGGTGCCGTCGGGCATGTCGATGATTACTTGAAACTCGCTCTTGTTATCGAAGGGGAGCATTTTGACCTGCACCCATTTGAGCGGAATGAATGCCACGGCCGCTGCGAGCAGTACGACTACGCCGCCAAGAAACAACCATCTCGGCGCGGGTTTCAGAATCAGCGGATTCATCAGGCGGCGATAGAACCGCGTGGTCCAGCCCTCCGCCTCATGCCCGGACTCGGGACGATCGGAGTAGTGATGCAGCAGCCGTAGCGCGGCCCAGGGCGAAACCACGAAGGCCACGAGCAGGGAAAAAACCATGGCCGAAGATGCGCCGACCGGAATAGGACGCATATACGGTCCCATGAGTCCCCGCACAAATGCCATGGGAAGAATGGCCGCAATCACCCCGAATGTGGCCAGGATCGTTGGGTTGCCGACTTCATCCACCGCTTCTACCGCGACATCGGCGAGCGGGCGTCCATGATTGTCGGGCAGCCGGAAATGGCGAACGATGTTCTCCACCACGACAATGGCATCGTCTACCAGGATCCCGATGGAGAAGATCAGCGCGAACAGCGTGACACGGTTCAACGTGTACCCATAGAGGTAGAAGATGGCCAGGGTAAGCGCGAGTGTCACGGGAATGGCCAACAACACAATACCCGATTCACGCCAACCCAATGCCAGCGCTATGAGAAGGGTGACGGAAATCGTGGCGAGGAAGAGGTGCTTGAGGAGTTCGTCCGATTTATTCTTGGCTGTCTCACCATAGTTGCGCGTGACGCTAACGTTCAAATCGTTTGGTAGCGTATCGCCACGGAGGGCGTCGACCTTGTGCAGAACATTTTCAGCAATCAGCGTGGCGTTCGCGCCCTTGCGTTTGGCGAGCGTAATCGTCACTGCCGGATAATCCGGATTTGTCGCGCTCCCGGTTGTTCCTTTTGCGCTGGCGAACATGACGTAGGCGTCGGGTTCCGCCGGCCCGTCCTCGATTTTTTCCACCACGTCACCCAGGTACACGGGCCGTCCGGCATGGACCCCAACCACGACTTTTCGCAGTTCTTCACCGCGGGTAAAGAAGTTGCCGGCCTGCACCTGGAACTCCCGGTTATCGCGAGCAAAGCTGCCGGCTTGACCGCGCGTGTTGGCCGCGCCCAGCTGCATGACAATAGAACCGGGCGTAAGGCCGTACGCCGCGAGCCGCTCAGTATCGAGCACAGCGCGCAACGTCCGGGGCTGCCCGCCAAGGATGTTCGTCTCTGAAACGTCGTCCAGCCGTTTCAACGACTGTTCCAGTTCCGCCGCAATGCGCCGCAATTGGTAAGCGTCGTAGTTCTTGCCCCAAAGAGTCAGGGCGAGAATCGGCACATTGTCAATCGATCGCACCTTGATAATGGGCTGCGAAACTCCCTGTGGAATGAGGTCGAAGTTCGAATAGAGCTTGTTGTAGGTGTTGACGATTGCGTCTTCTTCCTTCATCCCGACATAGAAACGGACGATCACCATGCTGAGGCCGGGGTGGCTGATGGAGTAGACGTACTCAACTCCCGGTATCTCGCGGATCAGCTTTTCCATGGGCACCGTGGCGCGTTGCGTTACTTCTTCGGCGGATGCGCCTGGCATCTGGACAAAGACATCCAGCATGGGGACGACAATCTGCGGTTCCTCCTCGCGCGGAGTTTGTAGAATGCTAAAAGTTCCAAGGAGAAGCGCGCCCACGATGATTAGAGGCGTTAGTCTTGATTGAATAAAAATGTGCGCCACGCGGCCCGCCAGTCTTAGGACGTGAGGGGGATTGTCCGGTTTGGGTGATGTGTCGCTCATTGTTCTGTGGCGATTCGCTTGCCGCCTAATTCACGGTCACCCGGTGCGGAAACAAGTCTCTCCCCGGCTTGCAGCCCGGAGAGAACTTCAACTTGTTCCCCGGTGTTCCTGCCAAGTGTGATGTACCGCAACCCCGCGACCTGGTTTGCGTCAAGCACGTAAACTCCGTGCAGTTGACCCCGCTCCACCACGGATGCGCGTGGAATGAAAAGCGATGATCGCTCGCCGCGCGGAAAGCGCGCCCTGCCAAACAGGCCCGAGCGGAGCCGGGCATCGGCGGGCAATTCGACTTTTACGAGGAAGCTATGGCTGGCAGGGTCGGCTGCCGGCACGACTTGCGCGATTTTCCCTGAAACCTGGACATCACCAAGCCCTTCGACATTCATTCGGGCGATTTGACCAACATGGACGAGGTGGATATCGGTTTCGTCCACCGTCACTTCGAGGCGGAAACTACGCGTGTCTTCAAGAGTGAAGATCGGCATGCCGGGAGAGACCAATGCCCCCACATCGACCTTTTTTTCGGTTACCACGCCCGAGAACGGCGCGCGAACTTGCGTGTAGCTCAGCGAGGTCTGAGCTTGAGTCAAAGCCGCGCTTGCCCGCGCCTTTCCCGCTCGCGCCATATCGCGGCGCGCTTCCGCTGACTGGTAGCGGGATTTGATCTCGTCGAACTCCTGCGGGCTGACCGATTTCTTGTCGTAAAGCTGCTGGTAACGATTCAACGTGGATTGGGCAAGCACCAGATCCGAGTCGGCGGTGGAGATTTCTTTTTCTGCGGCTGTTACGGCGGCTGTGGCTTGATCGACTGTGGAGCGGGGTTGTGCATCATCGATTGTCGCCAGCACTTGTCCGCTCTCCACGCGGTCTCCTTCGTGCGCACGGATCTCAATGATGTTGCCCATCATCTGGCTGGAAACTTGGCTCGTTTGCGCCGCGCGTAGGGTTCCAACGGCTTCCACCCAGTCAGGCACGGTCGTCTTTTGTGCGACAGTCACCGGGACGTTGCTTACCGTTTCGGTTGCCACAGGTTCGACGCGATGTTCGCTGGAACACCCGGACAGCCCTCCATGCAGAACTGCAGTCAAGGCGAGGATTGTTATGGTCACATGATTCTTGTATCTCACGGCGTCACCACGGGAGATTGAGGGTTCAAGGTTCCGCTGGCCAGTTGCAGGCTCGCGTATCCGGTATGGTAGTGATAGACGGCCTCCCAGTAATCCGTCTGGCTGCGCCGTGCGGCCTCTTCGGCTGACAGCAGATCGCTAATTGTTGAAAGTCCTGAGTCGTAGCGGTTCTGATTGATGCGCAGACTTTCCTGAGATTCTGTGATGGTGGCGCGAGCCACTTCGATCTGCTGGCGGGCTTCATCCACATCGTAGTAGGCGCGGCGGACTTCCAGACGGATTGCATCGCCGGCCATTTCCTTTTCGGCCACAACCTTCTCCTGCATCGCTCGCTCCCGGGAAAGCTGAGCGCGCTTTGCTCCGCCTTCGAAGAGATCGAACTGGACCTCAACTCCCGCCACCCAGTTGTTCCCGCCCCCTCCGGCGAGGAAAGTCGGGTTGTCGGCTTCCCAATCTGCGAACGCGTTGACCCGTGGGCCAAAGGCCGATTTGGCGATCGCCACGCTCTGCTGCTGTGCCGCCTCTTCCGAGCGGACCCGTTTCAAATCCGGGCGCATTTCCGTGGCTTGTTTCTCCGCCTCTTCCAGTGATATTTCCGGAAGACTTCTCTCCGCCAAAGCATCCGCTGGATCGAATTCGGTTTCCGTCGGCACGCCCATAACTGTGCTCAACTGCGCGCGTGCCAGCGCCAGGCGATTCTGAGCGTGGATGAATTCCTGCTTCCGTGTCGCCAGCCGCACCTGGGCGCTCAGGTAGTCCGATTCCACGACGACACCGCTTTCAAAACGATCTTTGCTTCGGTCGAGAATGGCCTGCGCCGTCTTCATACTGGTTTCGGCGACTTCCACTTGCTTCCTCGCGAGCAGCACGCCGTAGTAGGAATCGACGACGCGAAAAATGATTTCCTGGTCCGTGCGTTCCAGTTGATGGCCCGTGGCGTCCTTGAAGCGTTCGGCACGTGTCACTGCACGCCAACTTCCGAAGGAGTCAAAGAGATTCCAGTTTCCGCCAAAGCGTGTGGCGAAATTGGCGAGCGGCGTGGGAGTATTCAGTGCATTCAGCGCGAAGTCCGCCATTGTGAAGCGTTGCTGTCGCAATTCGCTGCCAAAGACATATACGGGGTCGTTGCCGCGCGTGGCCGTCTCTGAAAAAGTGGCGTGCGGCAATAGAAAGGACCGAGCTTCGCTCACTCCGGCGGAGGCGGCCTTTGTGTAGGCCATCGCTACCTTTCGCTCCGGGTTCTTCTCCAGCGATATGGCGACGGCTTGTTGAAGCGTCAGGGGAGAAGGTCGTGGTACTTGCTGGGAGAAAAGCAATCCCGAGGTCGACAGCGCGAGAATCGGAACTATCAAGGCGTTTCCCGCACGGGACACGCACCTTAATCCCGCATGAGTTGTGGTGGGCGGGCTCGAATGTTGTTCGCCGGTTTGCCTTCCGCGGATTTTCATTGACTGTGTCACTCCTGTATGGTCGCCGGAGTCGGCGCGGGCCATTACTTCTTAGGTAGTTGCGGCATAACGGTCGCGGTGATGATTGGAACCTCTCATCCCTCACTCGGGAAGGGTCGAGACCTGGCGTTTCCCAAGGATCGTAGCTGGAACGCTGCGAGTGTGTTCCGCCGCATGTTGGCTTAGAAACCGTGACGCTGACAGTGATCAAAATCACATTTGGGAGCTTCGGTGTGGGGGC